>ERZ808262.163-NODE-163-length-48493-cov-4.593315_pt1 | contig 48493 bp, 68 predicted proteins | sample MGYA00520895_ERZ808262 | MGnify/ENA primary metagenome ERZ808262 (study PRJEB31516, sample SAMN03275588) | gut metagenome | biome: mammalia-associated habitat; material: feces | host: Papio cynocephalus | place: Kenya | collected 2012-08-02 ... | reverse complement strand
CTTGCCACCATAGGTATGACGCTGTTCGAGACGATTGCCTCGGACATCCTCAAGGGCAAGGAAGGTGGAAAATACAAGAAGGCGGAACTCGAATATCTTGCCCAAAGGGAAAAGATACGTCCCATGGACAGGGAGTTTCCGAGATGGATGAAGGAATACGACAGGAAGGCACTGAGGGAAAAGGAAATCCGTTTCCTAATCTCGAAGCGCTTCGAAAGACCTGAAGTGTACATCGACCATCTTGAGGAAATAAATCCATATCTGCTTGCCGACCATCAAGAGAAGGACGGACACGGCGAATGGACTGACGTGAAGGGGAAGGCGTTCATCGCAAAGGACGGGACGCCTATAGCAACCCTCGAGCCAGACCAAGCCCAAGCCCTTGCGGACATCAAGGAAGGCAAGGTGGGAATAAACCCTTATCCCGCAAACTACTATCTCACCATAGACTCCGTTGCACTCAATGTAGCGGAAGTAGACAAAGCCGACTGCCTCATGCGTGCGAAGAAGGAGAACCAGAACTTCTCGAGAATCTTCAGAATCGTGAAGGTGCTTCTTGCTTCCGCACTCATGGCAATGGTGACCGTCAAGGACTTCAACAATCTCGGAAATGCCGAAGCGTGGTACATGCTCATATCGAGACTGTGTACCTTCGGAAGCGGAGTCGTTGCAGGATGGATGTCTGCCGACACCGATACGAAGTTCGACACCGACCTCATGAACACGAGGACGGCAATACTGACGAGATTCCAGAAGGACTTGGAAAGCGGAGACTATAAGCCCATGACGTATGAGGAAAGGGCTAGAAAGGAGGCAGAGAATGACCGAGGACGAGAAACAGCAGAAACTGAACTACCTCATGTCGTATACTCCGAAGGTCATGCCCGCGAATCCGACAGCCCAAGGGTGGACGGAAAGCCAGATACGTCTGTATCAGTACAAAGGGTTTGAAATCCTGTTCAATTACTTGCTTCACTTCTACGACTACATAGACCAGGAGACCTATCGTGCAAAGCATGCCGAACAGCACCTTGACGACAGGGTGACGGCACTCGAACTGAAGGTAGGACAGACGCTTCAGAGCTTCGATACAGGAAAAGGGCTTCTGAAGGAAGGCAATACGCTCAAGCTTGACTTCAGTATCGTCCAACCGAAGATAAATGTCGGGAATGTCGACCCTGCGGAGAAAGCCGAGTACGAGGGAGAGATATACATAAATCTCAGAAGCGGAGAACTGTTCCGCTCGGACGCCTCGCTCAGTTGGGTACGCATAGGCGACATATGCAAAGGGCTTCAGGTCTATTTCAGGGAAGAAAAAAGCTGTATGACCATTGAATTCAAGGAGGAAAGATAAATGGCAACAATAGAAAAGGTAGTCCTCAAGAAGGACTCGCAGTCGGCGACCGTATATACGACCGACAAGGTTGATGCGCTTCTCGCAGACATCACAGGAGGCTCTGGCACAAGCCTCAGCTCGCTCAAGGCAAGCCTTGACGCCCAGCAGAAAAACCTCGAAAATCACAATCAGTCAATCGTCAATCTCAATAACAATTTGACTTCTCTTACCACCGAAGTCGGAACAAAGATGACGAAGAGCGAATTTGTCGGCGAGGATGGAAAGATTCTTGCAGAAGTGCTTCCGAGCTATGTCGATGACGTCTTGGAATACACGACCCTCACGGCATTCCCAAAAGCCGGAGAAACGGGCAAAATCTACGTCGCACTCGATACCAACAAGACCTACAGATGGGGTGGAACTTCCTATGTCATCATCTCCGACACACTCGCAATCGGAACAACGGCAGGCACTGCCTATGCGGGAAACAAGGGTCAGGCAAATGCAGATGCAATTGCTGAATTAAATAATGCTGTAGACCTTTTGAATCAAACCAAAATAGATGCCTCTGCTTTACCAACAAAAGTCAGTGACCTGACTAATGATGCCAACTATGCAAATGAAGACTATGTAATCAGCTCTATTAACAATTATAAACCAACAAAAATTTATAGAACATCTGGAAGTAACGAGTTTTATACTTACGATACTATTTCTGGCAAGAACCCCATCATCACTGCTTCCGTTTCCGAAACTACGATAACTTTCAATTTCTGATATGGCTGACAAGGTAAGTTTCAAAAAGGGCAACGTCACTGCGGAGGTTTACACGACTTCCGCAGTGGACGAAAAGCTCAACAATACCGAAATACTTCAGACCGAGACCATGGAGACGGAAACTTTGGAATCGGAGGAACTTCAGACCGAGACCATGGAGACGGAAGTGGGGTATTCCAAAGAAGAAGTTGATTCCATTGTATCAAATATACGTAAAGTTGCTGAAGGAAAGACAAAAGCACTTGCCATAGATTCATCCAAGAACGTCAATGGCTCAAGCAATGCTCTCTTCAATTACAATAAGACCTCTTCCGTTGATACGCTTCTTGCCAAAGTCTCGGACGGCACATTCACAATACGAGATGTGACTGGTGAAGTCTTCACAATACCTACAGATTTGAAGAAAGGTGACCTTATCTTCACGACTCCGAAGAACATCAAAGACTGGTGGTATGCTGGCATAGTGACGCAGGACAATGTCGATTATTACGCTTTCTATCAACTAGACGCCGACACGCCAGACCTTTCAGCCTATCTGACCACTTCTGACTTCGATTCCTTCAAGAAAACCCTCGGAGACGCTTCCAAAAAAAGTACCGTGGATTCCATTACGGAAAGTGCGAACCTCCCCACTTCATCTGCGGTCAAGAAATATGTCGATGATTGCGATTCAGCACTCAATACTGAAATCGATAAGCTTATATCAAATGTTGCTTCTGGAACATCAAACGGCAAGACGAAAATCACTTTCAAAGACGGAACGACAGCCGAAGAGAAAATCATCTATGGGCTGAATGATTGTGCTTATCGACCGGTTCTCGATTCAGCGCTTCCGACATTGATTACAAATGCGACAAAGCTCAAGATTCCTTCAGTAGGTGCGCTTATCGGCACTTTTTATACCAAAACCGACGTTGATACGCTTCTTGCCAAGAAGAAGGAGACATGGCGACCGATTCAGATTGACGGAACTGACATCGGAGATTCTTCACTGAATTTCTCGACTGGCGACTATGGTTTGTTCTATTCCACATACAAAGGCGGAAATTTCTCCTTCGGCACGAATATGCAGTATACGAATGTGGATTTCGATGTTGGAGCGGACATACCACAATGGCAGACAAGACCTATTCCGAATTATGCAATGGGGCTTGTTTCCAAAAACTCTGATGGTCAGGAAGACAAGAAATACAGCCTCATTGAAATCCTTGCACTAATCAATGCAAAGCAGGACGCCCTCGTTTCCGGGGTGAACATAAAGACTGTGAATGGCGTCCCGATTGTCGGAGAGGGGAACGCAACCATTCCTACTTCACTTCCTTCGACAGGAACAATGTCTTCATTATCACTTACCGACCGACTGAATCTCCAGAACGCTCCTCTCGGCATCCAGTTCAGTTCGGCGAACTACCAAGTAACGAACATGGAAGCCGGGGAAGTGTCTATCACTCTTGAAACAGCCGTCAACAATGACGCCTCTGCTTCGGTCACTTTCCATGGCGGAAGCAAAGGCAGTGGAACCTGGCGGATTGCTCTTGCGGTCACAGGCAGTACGTGGGTGACCTCGGTCACTGCCACTGCGGAAAGCGTGACGAATTCAGGTTTCAGGATTTGGGCAAGAAGGCTTGTCGACACCTCTTCGAATACTGCTTCGAAGTCGGTCACGGTTTCTTGGATTGCTGTCAAGTATTATTAGGAGAATGGAAATGGTAAGAATCTATTATCGGAAAAGCGACGGACTCCTGTGCAATCGGTATCCGACCGACATACAGGAGAAAGATGCCTATATCGATGTCGAAGACGAGGAAGCGGGCAAGACCTATTCTGTCGAAGGCGGAAAGCACTGGGCGGTCAAGAAAGGCAAGCTCACGGAAGTGGAATACAAGGACGAGGAATACCTCGAACACGAGAAAACGAACCAAATCGCCGAACTGAAGGGGTATCTCTCAAGCACCGACTACGTGATTTCCAAATTGAATGAACTGAAGCTCGAAGACGAGGCAGAATACGAGACGGCAAGGGAAGAATATGCTGACGTGCTGAAGAAGCGGAAAGAGGCACGTGCGAAGATAAACGAAATGGAGGGAAACAAGGCATGAAATGCTATAAAACAGCGGATGGGAAGTTTCTGAAGACCACGGAAGGGAAATTCGTCGGAGCAGATGGAAGTGATGAGTTCCAGGTTATTGAAGGAAGTGCTGCTAATGAAGCTTTGAATGCTAAGTATGTGAAAGCAGCAATCAACCACAATATGCTAACACTGGTATTTAACATGAAAGTTAACCAATCCTGTACTTTACCAGGTTCCACTGCACTAGCAACAATAATACTTCCTAAATATGTTGTTGAGCACTTGAAGAATGAGTTATCAATCAGTGGGTTATCACTGAAGAAGGTAACAACCATTACAAAATTTGATTTTCTTGTTGATGTTGTTTTGAATACAAATACCAATACTGTTGTTCTTAAAAATGCTGACCAAATTATAATTGGTAAAGAAGATGAATTTAGAGTTTCCTTTTCATTCATTCTTTAAGGAGGTGTTTCCATGAGAAGAATGTATAGTGAATCACAGCAAAAATTTCTTGACATCTGTCAGTTTTTGGTTTACTATGTCAAACAAAATTGACCCAAAAAGGGTATGAAAGGAGAATATCATATATGGATGAGGGAAGACTTGCGCACACCAACGACCTCCTCCACGACTTGCTGATTCAGAATAATGGTGACCGCGAGAAGACAATCGAAGAAGGCATTTCGGTTGACCTCTTCACGAGGAGCGAGGCACTCGAGATAATCGAGGACACCTGCCTCTCCGAAGAGGAAAGGAAGCTCGCAGTCGACTACTTCCTCGACAAGAAAACCAAAGAGGAAATCTCATCCATATACAGATATGACCGCCGTACCATCAGACGCAAACTCCGCCAAATCTCCCTTAAGCTCAAGCGGACCGTCCTGAAAATGATGAAGAAAAATCATATAAAATCACTCATTTGATGTACTTCTGTCCAGAAGTACCCAAAAATGTCCCATTTTTGTCCCATTCCATGTCCTATTCATGGCATGGGATTTTTTGTATCCTTTTTCTGCAAAGGAGAAGAGACCTTATGGAAAACACATTCATGAAGCAGTCCGTTCCGTGCTACCATGTCGCCAATGCGAACGAAGCGAAGATGATTCAGCTTCCGTTCGGCACTACTGCACTCCTCATCAATGACGAAGCGCCATTTATCTATCTCAAAAGCTCGACTGCGATGGGTTCGGCATTCCGCTGTTTCCAGATTACGGAAGTGGCGAACGATGTCGCCATGTCCTCACAGGAGGAGAGACGTCTAGACCGACTTGAGGCGCTTGTCGAGAAACTCGTAAAGGAGAAGGGAAATGAATCCACTGAACAGCACACCGAATCCGCTTGAAATGCTCGCTTCGAATCCGAACACGAAATACATAGCGGACATGCTTCGGAACGGAGCAAATCCGAAGGAACTCTTCTATAAGCTTTGCCGTGAGAGAGGAGTCAATCCAGACTCGATACTCTCCATGCTTCAACAGCGTTTCTGATATGGCTAAAAGGGAGCTAGCACCTATATAAACCATATGTCAGGAATATAACAAAGGAGAACAAAACCATGGAAGGAATTCAGCCGACATTCAATATGGCGGATACGGGGCGATATGGCGACTGCTTCGGCGGAGGCAGTGGAATCTGGCTCTTTGCCATCCTCGCACTCATGTGGGGAGGAAACGGCTTCCTAGGCGGTCGTGACAGCGGAAGGTATGCCACTACCGAGGACGTCAACAACTCAGCGAATTTCACACGTCTTGAGTCTCAGGTCAATTCCAATGCTTCGGCAATCGACAGAGCCAAAGACATAATCGGAAACGGTATAGCCGACCTCGGATACGAGAATGCAAAACAGTTCGGTCAGACCAACACGCTCATCCAGACAGGAAACTGCAATCTCTCGAGAGAAATCCTCGAGTCTCGCTACCTCAACGAGAAAGCAGTCAATGAAGCCACATCGAAGATACTTGCACAGCTCAATCAGAACAAGGTCGAAGCACTTCAGGCTAAGGTCAATCAGCTCGAACTCGCACAGGCTGTTGCTGGTGTAGTCCGTTATCCAATGCAGACCGTTTTCGCAAGTGCATGCAATCCGTTTGCCCATCCTACTACTAGCGGAACAACGACTACAGCATAATGATTGAAAACATGATTCACGATTCCACGAGGGAACAGCTCGATGATTTTCTGAGGGAGGCAATGGACTATCTCAGAAGCAACGAACCGAGAGTCTATGAAATCCTCACTGGTCTCATGTATGACTGCATTTACGGACTCCATTTCAACGAATGGAGCTACAGGAAAGCGGTCGGCGCTCTGAAGAACAGGGATGGAACAAACGGCGCTCACTGGAGTCTCGAAGAAATCGAACGCCTTGGAATCGACTTCGAAGGAAAGGACTACAATCTTTACGACTTCGCATTTGCCATAAACATGATATATTCCGACTACTATGGGCTTGTGCCTGATGATGTTCAGACATACCGAAAAATGGCAGTCGGATTCCTTGAGGACGCAGACGCTCCGAGAGGCAAGGCTTGGCTGTATCATGACGCAATGAAAATGTGAAAACTTTGCCCCTTGTTTTTGTGGTATAAAGAGCCATATGACAGGGGGCTTTTTCGGTGAAGAAAAGACATATAAGAAACATCATACTGTTTGCGATAGTCTGTGTTCTTGTGAGCGTGATTGTCCTTGCAATCCTCATGGGAACAGGCGTCTTCTATTATGACGGCGGATTCCATTTCTCACAGGAAATCTTCGCGAGCGTGAAGAATTCCTTCTGGATTTACCCGGTTTTCATCGGACTGCAGACACTGCTTACCACGTTGCTGTGCTTTGTTCCCGGAACAAGTGCTGCGATGATAGGTGTGGCGGTTGCATTGTTCGGCGCAGGTTGGAAATCGTTCGTGGTAAGTGCGATAGGTGTGTACCTGTCATCGTTCATGATGTACGCACTCGGTAGGTTCGGCGGAAACCGAATCATACTGAAGCTTGTCGGCGAGGACGACTTGGAGAAAGCCGAGAAATTCATAAACGAGCATGGGAAAATCTATTTCCCCTTGGCACTTGCCTGTGCAGGATTCCCGGATGACGCACTTGTATGTGTGGCAGGGGCAAGCCGGATGAATTTCCTTTTCTTCCTCTTATCGGTGGTCTTTGGGAGAGGTATCGGAATTGCAACGATATGCTTCGGTGTGAAGCTCCTTCCGCAGATTACGTGTCTGTGGGATTTGATAGTAGTGGCGACCGTGTGCTGTTTCTGGCTCTTGGTCGTATTCTATCTCGCGCATAAGTTGAATGTATGGATAAACAACAGGAGGGATAAACATGGCAACAACGTTAAGTGAGCAGGCAAAGCAGTATCAGGACGAAAATCAGATTCAGGATGACGCTTCCGCAAAGGCACTTAGGGAGCAGAACTACAAGGATTATTTCAATCAGCAACTGCAACTGGCTGCGGCGAAGCAACTCGGTGACAAGTATTTCCAGGAATCCATGAACCGACAGGGGATGGGGACAAGCGGTCAGACCGACACTTCGAGGGCGATTGCAAACAACGCATACATGAACAGACAGCAGACCAACCTTGGAAACTATCAGTCGACCGAAGCACAGATTACCGCCGACAATGCAACGAGATGGCAGAACGAACAGGCTTCGAAGGATTCGAACTTCATTACCCAGTTGAACAGTATCGGAGAAAGCACGATGTCCACAAGCGAGAAAAACGCACTCATCGACAAGCTTCTCGAAAACTACGGCTATGCAAGCGGAAATGCAAGCAGTGCGGTTCAGTCGGCAATCGATACCGCAAGAGCGCAGGTCAATTCCAGCGTTCCGAGCGGAGCGGATTCCTCTTGGTATAATGACGCAAATGCCCTTACCGAGGAAACCGACATCAAGTCTTCTCTCAGCAATTGGGGCAAAGCAACCGAAGCAATGCTGAAGAACAACAAGAAATATGGTCCAGACATGGACGGTGGACTCTTCATCCTTCAGAACAACAACTCGGAGCGTGCGTATGTCTATTACAGCGGTGGAAAATACTATCGCATTTCCGAGGAACAGGCGAAGAGCCTTGCAAACAATGGTGCAAAACAGCGTCTGTTTGTCGATGGCACAATGTATCAAGACCGCAACTTCGGACTTTAATCGGAGACCATTTAAGGAGGACTTAACATGGGTTACAACGAGACTTTGGGGAAGTATCTCAAGGCGATGAGCCAAAGCCCCGACAAGGTGAACCGAGTCAGCACGAATGACCTCGGCTCTCTTTCGGATGAGCAGAGAAGCGCGCTTTCCAACGATTCCGCGGTCACAAGCGGTGAAAGAGCAGTACAGGATGAGTCGCACCAAGACACGAAGACGCTTATCCAGAGAACACGAGACACGATGAGAAGTGCAAGAATCAACATCGACAGAGGTATTCTCAATTTCTTCGACGGAATCGGCGATTTCTTTATGGGCGCAGTCGCTTCGGTGGCTGACTGGACTGGCAATTATGACCTTGAGAAGAACATGAAGGACGCAATCAACTATGATTGGCAGAGCCAAGGCGCACTTGTCTTGGACTCCATTACGAGCCCTTTGGACACCATCATTGACGCAACCGCAAGAAAAGGTCAGAGCGGTTCAGTCATCAATGCCTATGGTTCGAATGACAAAGCAGTGGAAGCCTACAAGGCTATCACCACAGGAAACTATGATTCCAATGTCGAAGGAGTCGTGAACAACATCGAACAAGGTCTGGGAAACATGGCGATGTCCATTGCGACAGGCGGTGCAATCGGCGCTGTTGGGAATCTCGGCAAATGGGCGAAAGTCGCAGTGAATGCGGGAATAGGCTTCGTCCAAGGAGCAGGTCAGGGATATTCCACGGTTGCCTCCAAGGACGGAGACATGGGCAAAGGGGCAGGATATGCTGCGGTCAAAGGTATCATCAGTGCAGTGGAAAGAGGCGCTTCCACTGCCATGGGCGGAACTTTCTCCGACAAGGCAAGGAACTTCGTCGGCGAAAAGACTGCCACCAAGCTTTTGGGCGCGACTGGGAACAAGGTTCTTGCAAACTTTGCTGGCAATGCCGTTTCGGTTCTCACTGATGTTGCAGTCGACACCGGTTTCAATTTCATAGAGGAAGCACTTGACCCAGGAATTCAGATGATTTTCGATTCCTCGGCTTGGGACAATGCCTATGGAACTGAAGAGAAGAGGCAGGAGACGTTCACGAATCTTGGAAAATCCGCCATCACTTCGGCTCTCACCTCTTTCCTCACGGATTCCGCAAGACTTGTTGTCGGCAGTGACAGACGAGACTATGTACAAGAGAAAATCGACAATGTTGTCTCTTCGGATGCCGAACTGAAGTCCGACATAGACAAGGTGAACGAGGCACAGGAGATTGCCAAGGAAGCGGCTTTCCATGCTGACGAGATGACCGAAAAACTGAAGAGTGCTTCCAAGGAAGAAGCTAATTCCATCAAGCACGAAATCGAAATCGATAGACAGGTGATGGAAAGTTCCCTCCAAAAAGCAGCAATGCTTTCGGATTCAGTGATGGAACGTGTCCAGAAGAAAATCGGCTTTTCTGAAAGACTCCTCACTGCTCCGAAGGATACTGAAATCCATAGCACAACGGATAACCAAATCAAAGCCATTTGGGATGGTAAGCCCGACACCGAATATCACAAGGTCGGCAATATGGAAGTAGCCAAGGACGGAGATATACTTAAGTATAGGGCAGAGACTGCCTCCCAAGCACCTGAAGCCATTCTTGCCATCACGAACACGCATAGCGACAAGGCAATTATAAAGAGCTCTCTCTTCGGAAGCGATGACGAATTCACGAAAGAATACATCTTCGAATCAAGTTCTCCCGCGGAAGAACTGAAGACCGTTGCGACATGTCTGAGGGATACGAAACTTACCTCCAAGACGTATACCGAAGGAAACAAGACCTATATTGAATTTTCCAACGGAACGAAAATGCACTTCGAGAACGGAGTCTTCAAGGGACTCGGACAACCGAGTTGGGCTAAGGAACTGCAAAGCACGAGAGTCGAGAACGCAACCGAATCCATGAAGAGGGATTCCGCAGTAAATGGCTATGTAAAGCAGAAGGACGCTTCCTTGGTCGTGCATGACATGTCCGAATTTCTTGGAGTCGGTTGGAGCAAGGACGAGACTGCCAAACTCACGAAAAGTCTCGGAAGTGCTTGGGACATGGCGAAAGACGATACGCAGAAAGCCAAAGCAGTACATGACTTCGTTGAAGAGACATTCAAGGGCGAATTTAATTTCGACAAAGGCGAGTTCTCCATGTCCTCGACAAATGCCGATGAGTTTTTCGAGCTTGCAGGCGTAGACCGAAAGACGTTCGAGAAGACGATGACCGAAGTCCTGTCCGACATGGAAGTGCCGTCAACCAAGGACAAGGCTCAGATGGCTTTGGACAAGGCAAACGACAGAACCGAAAAGGTCAAGCTCCAAGCGGAACAGAGGGAATACAAACTCAAGGGAATGATAAGTGCGCTCAGGAACAACATGAAGACACTGAACGCATTCCACAAGCTCTGTGTCCGGGCTAAGGCACGTGTTGGGGATTCCAAGACTGCACCCACTCCGACAAATCCGTATGAGAGCATTCCTGTCGAGGGATTCTACAAGCAGTTCCTCAGTCAGATGGATTTCAACGGAACGAACGGAAGGATTTCCGCAAACAAGGTCTTTACTGCGCTTTTCGGAAACAAGACTGCCGAAACCGTGAAAAGGGCAAATGAGGACGCTTCCTTCAATTCCAGAAAAGCCAAGCTTGAGGCAAAACTTCAGACGTTCACGAACCATGATGATGCCGATTACAAGGAACTGAATGAAAAATACAACAAGCTTGTCGAAAACTATGCGAAGATTCAGTCTAACCGAGTCAAGAACCCGAACCTCGGAATAGACTTCAAGTATGACGAGGAAAGCATAGGCGAATTCTACAGTGAGGATACCAAGGCTCTTATCGATGAGCTTAAAAGCCATTTCGAATCAGACGGAAGATACATTCTAGGGACGGACAAGGACGGCAATAAAGTCTATGGGAAGACTCTTGACATCGGCGATGTTCAGATACTGAGCGGTATCATCAAGGACTCGCTGGACCAGAACAGCGAAGCCTACAAATCAAGAATCCGACAGGAGAAACAGGACACTTTCCAAGTCCAAGTCGAAGCGGACGCAATCGCTTCGTCAAGGAAGAGGGTTTCCTTCTCCAGTTCCGTGACCGGTCCGATGTACAACCTCCGTGACATGTTCGGCGAAAACTCGAAAATCTATCAGATGTTCGTCAAGGACGTGCAGTCCGACCATTACAGGAGCGCACGAAACAAGTACCGATACATGCAGGTGCTTGATGACGCTCAGGAAGAGTTCGGAATAAGCAACCGAGACATCATGGACAGGAACGTGGATACGGAACTGACCGACATGACCACCGGTGCGACTTCAAAACTGAAGATGAACAAAGGCATGCTCATGGAAATCTATGCTCAGTCGCTCTCTTCGGCAAACCGCCAGAAAATGATGGATGACGGCTTCATGATTGACAAGGTGAAATATGTCTACAACGATGTCACCGAAAATGCAATCATAAAAGGACTGACCGAAAACGAGCGCTCGTTCGTCAAGAAGGTTTTCGATTCGGGCTACAATGGTGTCATTCATGACGATTTGTCCCAGTATTCCATCAACAAGAGCGGATACGACTATTTTGAAAGCAACGGCGACTATATCAACCGAAGCATAGGAAACCTCAGACTCGATTTGAGCAAGGTGGATATGCAGATGGCTTCTTCCCTTGGTGCGAATATCTCAAAGCAGAGGAACAACAACAGGAATCCTATCGAAATAGGCAATTTCAAGCAACATTACTCCACATATGCGGGAATGTCCGCCGATTTCATTTCCATGGACAATGTGAAGAGAAACAACAACCTCATGAACCTCAACAACCCTGAGACCAAGGAAAACCTCATCACGACCATGGGAAAAATCAAGGGAACTGACGGAAAACCGAGCGACTTCTTCACCACTTGGCTGAAGCTCTGCAACAATATCTCGACCACCAAAGATGGGAACAGTTCACTGCTTTCTGGAATCTACGCCAATGCAATGGTCACGCCTATCACCATGAACGTTGCAACCTTTGCAAAGATGTACCTCGACCCACTGCGTATGGCAAAGCTTGACGGAGTCGGATGGGGAAAGACTCTCAAGGGAATCGTAAAGGGTTTTGCCTCCCACTTCTCGGCAGGAAATGACGCCATCACGATTGACGGAGAGGACTACAAGAACAGGTACGAGTATTTCAAGACGCACTCGGGCGCATATATCAAGGCAAACGCCGAAAACTATGCAATCAAGAGCAATGTCATTTCGAGCAATTACAGCCGTGTGACTGAACTCCTCGGAAAGCCTCTTGAGTTTGCCAACAACGACATGATGTCGCATTTTGCCTATTCCATCTGCGAAGAGAAGATAAGAGCCGAAAACGCAGGTCAGAACCTCCCGGAATCCGAAATCGTAAAACGTGCTACCGATTACTTCGACACGGTTTCGAATATGACACTTTCCAATGCAGACAATCTCGACACGTCCGACCTCCGCTCTGGAAGACTCGGCAGTATCACGAAATCCCTGTTTGGTGTGTTCGGAGGCGACAACCAGAAGAAAACCGAATACTGGCATGAAGCCATCATGGGAACATCGAGGGCAAACAAGAGACTCGGAGCATATCAGTCGAGTTATGACTCTCTGAAGGCGAAATATGACATGGAACAGGAACAGCTTACGGCTCTCAATGATTTGCTTGAGACTTCCGCCGATGAGGAAATCCCAAAAATCAAGAAGGACATCGAGCAGTCCAAGCAGAACATCAGTGCATACAAAAGCGCCATGGAAGGACTTGCCACCGACATCAGTGCGGAAAAGGACTACACTTCTCCGAAACGTGTCGCTTCGAGACTCGGAAAGGTCGCTTCCATTGCAGTCGTTTCCTCGGCTATCGAAATCGCCTGCATAGATTCACTGAACAAGTGGCTCAAAGGCAAGGACGTCGATGGAAAGGACATCCTCACGGATTTGGCTTATGACACTACGATAGGATGGGTTCCGATTGTCGGAACGATTGCCGACGCCGTTCGGTACAGCTCTGGTATCGAGTCGCTTCAGACCGAAGGTCTCAATTCCATGGTCAGTACATTCTCGAGCCTTATTGCTCTCAAAGATGACAACAGCGATACCGCAAGAAGAAAGGCTCTGTATTCAACTGCCACCTCAATGGGGCAGTTACTCGGCATTCCTGTCAAGAACTTCATGGATTATTTCACAGGGGCGATAAAGAAAGTGGATGTGAAGACTGCGACAGATATCGAGACCGTTCTCAACGGATACAGTTCTTCCTACCTCAAGAAGCAGTCACAGAGCTATATGACCAAGGGAGACCTCACGAACGCAACGAAGGTCACACAGGCAAACCTTGCCTTCTTCAAGACCGGTACGACCGACTGGAGCGTTGCAAGGGAAATCACAAAGGTTTCCGCCGTCCCTAGGGATATTCCTAGCGACCTGAGCAGAACCGACAGGACGACATTCATGGAAATCTACTCCATGTCCACCAAGAACGTAAAAAATCTCATCAAGTCCGATTCCTATAGACTGAAGGATGAGGCAGGGCGTCAGAAAGCAATACTTGCCGTCTACAATGCTTATTATGACGTAGCCAAATACGTCACTTCCGCCGAAAAGGACAAGACATTGACCGGTTCTCTGAACAAGGCACTTTACACCTATCTTTACGGGCAGTCCAAGCTAACGAAAGACCAGAAGAAGCTTTTGAGGCAATACGGAATCTCAATTTAGGCACTAAAAAAGGCACTCTTTCACCAAAAGTGCCTTTTATTCTTGCTTATTTGTTTCCTTAAGGAAACAATGTATCTTCCAATATCTTGCATTTTCGCCCTTTTTCTTGATTTTTTGCCTATTTTTTTGTCCTTGCAAACAATATCTTCCGATATGTTCCACCCAATTTAGGCACTTTTTCGGGCACTCTTTTTCAAAGGCTGTCAATCCTGCTTTCGTTCTTCTCCGGTATGTAATGGACATAGACCTGCATGGTGATGGACGGATTAGCATGTCGAAGATGATGACTGACTTCGGTTGCGTTCATTCCCGACCAAAGCATGCGTGTCGCCATCGAGTGACGCAGTCCGTGGAACACGATTTTCTTGACTCCTGCCTTTTCGATGTCGGACTCAAACCTTCGTCTCAGAGACATTTCGCATATGTCGAAGAGCTGTGCGTCACCGCCTCCGTCCTCTTCCATCAGCTTCCTCACGTCCTCGAGGACTTCCGAACGGACTTTGACTTTGCCGTTCGAACTTGCGGTTTTCGGACATGTGTATTTTCCCCCGTCTATTTTCTGCCGTTGGATGTACACGGTCTTTCCCTCGAAGTCGAAGTCGCTGTAGCGGAGACCGAGAACTTCACCGATTCTCAGCGCACACCAATAGGCGACCTCGTACAGGACTTTCATGCGGAAGTCAGTAATAGTTCCGATGAACTTCTCCCACTCGTCCTTTGTCCAGAATTCCTTTACGGTCACTGGAACGCGCTCGGCTTTGAACGGCTTGAGGAACGCCGAGACGGCACTGAACGTCTCCGAAGTTGCGTATCCTTTGGCGGAAAAATAGCCAATCATCTCGCCGAGCTTTGAAAGCGAAAGGTTCTTTATGTTCGTACTGCAGCCCGATTTCGAGAGCCAGTCACGATACTCGGATATTCTGCTTCTTGTGAGGCAGTCCTTTATCTTCCCCTCACCGAAGAAAACCGAAACATGGTTGTCAATCAGTGATTTTGTTACCCTGTATGTTTCCCAACTGACCAACCCTTCCTTGTATCTCAGATATTCCCACACAAGTTCTGAGAAAGGAAGGTTCGGAAGCTCGCTGTTCTCCTGTTCCTTCTTCAGAGTCTCGATGTACTTTACCCTGATGATTTCGGACTGACGAACCATCGCCTTCTCGGTAATCGAAGCAGTAGACCAGTATTCCTCCTTGAGACCTATCTTCCTAGGGTCACGGATTTCTACCTTCTTCCCATCATAATAGAAACGTACCGCCCATTTTCTTCCACTTGCCACCTTGTATACTTGCGCCATCGTGTTTACCTCCTTATAATATATATGCGCCTTTGGAAATTGTTTTACCTCCTAGGCGGAACACGTGTCTTCCCACGTGTTCTTTTTTTATGCCTAGAAGTTTTTCACTTTTATTTGCCTAGCATTAAGTCAAGCATGACACTGATTTTGTCTAATTCCTCCATTGTGCAATTACGAAGCCTATCATTGATTTTCGACCTTTTTGTTATATGTTCTTGAGTCTCTGGCTCTTTTGGCTCACCATCGATTCCAAGAAGCCATCCGATATTTACATTATATAGGTTTGCAATTGCCATTAAATTTCCTGTGTGCAAACCGTTTTCAGGGTCTTTAAACCATTTTGTAATAGATGAACGGCTAATCCCCAATTTTTTGGCAAGGTCTGCTTGATTGTCCTCATGTTCATTCATACATTCTCGTATTCTTTCTTTAATAATAATGGGATTCATTTTTCATCCCCCCTCGGTTCAAATTATAAAATCGTTGTCCGCAAAAGTCAACTATATAAAATTTTTTGAGATTTTTGTTGACTTAGGGAAACAAGTAAATTATACTATTCATAGTTCGCTTAAGTTAACAAACAGCAAAGCAAATTAGCTTAGCGATACTTACAAAGGAGGATAAATGACCATCGATAGAGACTTGCTATTATCTGCGGTAAATCGCAACCATTTAAGTTTCAGAGAGCTTTCAGTAATGATGAAAATTACGCCTACATCGTTTTCAAGAAAACTCAAATGCCAAAGATTCACCCTCAAAGAACTACATGACATGAAAGACACTCTTCATTTAACTGACAAAGAAGTAATCAGTATTTTTTTGCCAAAGCAAGTTGACTTAAGTGAATTTTAGTCAAAGGAGGTAAACAAATGATTAAAGCACGAGACTCTCTCATCTATTTTTTCATCAAGTACGGAGGAAACCAAGACAAGGTGACCGAAGCCATCAACCGACACGAGAAACTCACTGCCAAGGAAGTGGCAAGGGTTCTCGAAGGGGTTGACACAAGCCGATACGTGACGATGTTCGATGACGACTATCCGTCAGACCTCAAGGTCTCCGACAGACCACCGCTTGTCTTCAAGAGAATGTCTGAGGAAACAAGGGAAAGGGTGGTATCCCTTCTGAAGAAGGAGCTTGCCGAAGCAAAGCTGAACCGCGAAAACTTCGAGGAAAGAGACCTTCTTCTCGAACTGATTGCCATCGTCAAGAACCATCTATGAGCAGGGTGACGGAAATCCTGCTGAAGCCGTCTCTTTCCAGACATGACATCGAATACCTTGAGGACGTCAAATCCTCGAGAGCAAACCAAATCATGAGAATCTGCAAGGACAGCTTCAACGGAAGTATCTCCTACCGAGGAGATAGGATTACGACACGAAGCTATTTCGCTTTCAACGGAGAAGATTATGGTACGTGGCTGAAAGAAATAGGAGGTAAATAACCATGGAAGAGAAGAAAGAAGAACTGACACTTATCCAAAGACTGGTCAGAGTACAGCAGGAACTGAAAGCTCCAAAGGGGCAGACGAACAAGTTCGGAGGATACAAATACCGCTCCGCCGAGGACATCCTTGAAGCGGTAAAGCCGATTCTCGGAAAGCTTGGAATTGTTCTCATATTGTCGGACGAACCTGTGTTGGTGGGCGATTGGCACTACGTCAGAGCGACTGCAAGGGTAGTACTCGGAAACGACTACTTCGAAACCACTGCTTATGCAAGGGAAAGTGAAGTGAAGAAGGGCATGGATGAGCCACAAATCACTGGTACAGCTAGTTCCTATGCACGCAAATATGCGATGAATGGTCTTTTCGCTATCGATGACACAAAGGACTCGGATACCAACGAGGTGACCGAACTGACAAAGGAAACCATCAAGAAGCCGACTCCAGAACATATCAAAGAGCTTCAGGAACTAGGCGGTACGCTCGAAATCGTGGCGAAATACTACAAGAAAGACGTAAATCAGCTCAATGACGGAGAGCTTGTGAAGATGATTGAGCGCAAGAAGGCAGCCGAGGCGAGAAGAAAGAAAGAGGTGGAAGAAAATGCTGAGATTCAATGAGGAAACACACACCTATGACGAGGACGGGAAAAAGCTCATCTCGGTCACACAGCTTCTGACCGCAGTCGGCATTGCCGAGCCTCTCGACAAGGTAGACCAGGAGAAACTGAGGCGCTCCGCCGAAAGAGGAACACTCGTACATGGGGAAATCCACGACTATCTCGTGAAAGGAAACATAGGTTTCACTGCCGAACTCGAAAGCTTCATCGAATGGCTTGCCGTATCTGAGTATGTCGTTGTCGAATCCGAAAGTATGGTCAATGATGACGTTGTGGCAGGAACGCTTGACCTGCTGATACGGAACAGGAAAACAGGCGAGTATGCCATTGCCGACTTCAAGACCACAAGCGAGCCTCATGTCGATACCACAAGCTTCCAGACATCCATCTACGCATACCTGTACGAGAAAACGAGTCTCGGAGAAGTGACGATACCGAAGGTATTCATGCTCTGGTTCGACAGGAACGGAAAAATCACTGAGATTCCGCTCATGAGACAACCGAATGAGAAAATCGAGAGAGTGATTGACTGCTACCTCAAGGGCGAGAAATTCACTGAGCAGGAGCCGACAATCACCGAGCAAATCACTCGTCTGGAAGACATTGAAAGCCTTCTCCGAGTCCATAAAGCCGAGATGGAAATGTACGAGAAGAAGGAAGCCGAAATCAAGAAGGCACTTGTCAAAGCCATGGAAGAAAACGGCATTTACAAATTCCAAGGGGAAACCCTCAGTATCGCCTACGTGAAAGCGGGGACAAGAAACACCTTTGATTCCAAGAAGCTCAAGGCGGAACATCCAGACATCTACGAACAGTACGTCAAGACATCCGAAACAGCACCGAGCGTGCGTATCACTTTGAAAAAGGAGAAAGAGAAAGATGAATAGCATTGTCATTTCAGGAAGATTCACAAAAGACATGGAACTTAGGAAGACCAAGGACGGAACAAGCTTCCTAACGAATACCGTAGCAGTAGACGGATATTCCAAAGGCGAGAAATTTGCCGACTTCTTCACGGTCAACTTCTGGGGCAAGAATGCCGAAAGGGTTGCCCAATACGGAGGAAAAGGCATGTTCGTACAGGTTCTCGGAAGAATGCACCAACGTCAGTACGAGGACAAGAACGGAGTCAAGCGGACAATCTGGGAGGTCACAGCCGACCAAATCGAAATGACTATGAACAAGAAAACTGACGGAAATTCCTCGAAAGCGGAAGCGGTTGACGCAATCGACCCGAACGACCTCCCTTTCTGAAAGCCATGTTCAAGAAATCAGTGATAACAATCCCTGTGGACATCATCCACAGGGAAATGGTGACAATCGAAATCGAATGCGACCATGACGACAACCCAATCGATTTGATTGACGACAGGGCTGTTATCGACAAACTGCCTTACAGTCAGGAACAGTACGAAAGGGACGGCGATGACATCGAAATCCGATGGGAAGACGCCGAAGAAGAAGTAGTCGAAGACGAAAACGACTATCCAGACGAAGACGAGGACATGGAAGAATGAAAAAGTTCATCGTCAAGAAGAAAATGACTGCCGAATACGTGATTTACGAGTCGGTATATGCGGATGACAAGGACGAAGCCCAGTCGAAAGCCGAAGCCTACTATGACGTGATGGATTTGGAAGACGTCTGGATGAAACCAAAGAAACTCTCCGCAGAAGTGATAAGCGTGAGAAATGGAGGCAAAACAAATGACACAGGAAGAGAAGAAAAGACTGGTAATCAAGACAGCCAAGGCGATTGAGCAGAAGAACACTGCAATAGCCACTGCCGAAAGCGTGTGTGTGAAGCTTTTGAAAAGCGGAAAGGTCGACTCGTACGACATGGTCAAGATATGCGAAAGGGTAGCCAAATACATTATCAGGTCTGCCGAAGCATATGACGAAATGTACAAATGCATGTCGGTCGACGAGGCAAAGAAATTCATTGATTCCATCGGCGCAGACGAAGTGAAATCAGACAACAGAGAACTGAGAGACCTTGCCCTGTTCATCATCGGAGACAAGCTCGAGGACTACATGAATGAGTGAGGAAAAGCATGAAGGAAGCTATTACGCAGTGCTTCCATGGTACGTATTGAAAGCTGACATCTCCGACTCGGCAAAAGTACTATGTGGATTCATATCCGCTTTCACTTCAAAAGACGGTTTCTGCACTGCTTCGAACGAGTACTTGGCAAAGACCATGGGAGTCGGTGAAAGGCAAGTCCAAAAGCTTCTTACGGAGCTTACTCAAAAGGAGCTTATTGCACGAGAAATTTCCAAGGATTGTACTAGTCGAAAAATCTTCATCAAATGGCTCTCAGAACCCAAGTTTGAGGGGGGCGACTTCTCAGTTCGTGGGGGGACGAACTCTGAGTTCGTGGGGGGACGAACTCCCAATTCAGGGGTGTCCTCTCAGTTCACCCCTAAAGTCTCAAAAAGTGCCGACTTTTCTCAAAAAAGTGACCAAAATCCTCAAATTTCTCAAAATTCCTCCTTCGAAATTTGCCAAAATGAGAAAGAAAAAAGCTTTCCCCCACTATCCCTTACTCCCCTCTCTTCTTCTTCCCTTAAGAATCCTATTAGTAATACTCCCTACAACCCACTAACCTCCATTTCAAAAGAAGAAAGAGAGACTCTTTGTGCGCGTGACCCTAGGGAATTGCTCTTCGATGAGTTCTGGAAGGCTTATCCGAAGAAAAACAGCAAGAAATATGCCCACCAAGCATTCATGAACATCAAGGGACTTTCCAAGGTATTTCCAACGATGATGAATGCCCTTGAAAAGCAGAAGCAGTCGAACGACTGGTTCAAAGACCATGGGCAGTACATTCCAAACCCTGCGACATGGATTCACCAGGAGCGTTGGAACGACGAGGGAGTGAAGGACACTTCCGACGGAGTCTCGGAAGCACTGAGGGAAAGATATCCCGAGTGGTTCGACGATGACGGAGGAAACGACGGAAATGACAGCAACGAACCTTTCTAAGGACAGATTCCTCAAAGGGATGAATGACCTGAGAAACGCATACACCGACTTCAAGCTTAACATCAACGACAAGAACGTGCTTCTGATTTGGTACGACCAGTTCAAGAATTATCCCACGGACACTTTCGAAAGAATCGTCAAATGCTACATCAAGTACGAGCAGTATCCTCCGAGAAGCCCATATGAGCTGAAACTCGGTTTCCGCGACTACATACAGGAAATCATCAAATCGAGGTGTATCGACATGCTCATGTACATCGAAAAATACATCGACAGGCACAATCTTGCGTATGACCAAGGGAAACTGAACGAGTTTCCGAGAATCATACAGGAAACCTATGGTGAGACTGCTTTCCGTGCATGGTGCAAATGCGGGACATACATCATGATGGAATTTCCGAGCCATGCAAAAGCCCTGTCGATATGGTCGAAATACTACGGCGAGGAAACCGAAGACGTAGCGGAGGAAGTATACGAAAGAAGCGAAAAAGAAAGGAATAGCATCGAGTTCACTCTGAGACTCGCAAGGACACCTATCCTGTCCAAGCCCACAGAGGAGCTCAAAAAAATCATGATTGAAAATGATGACAGAAACGTTAAAGGACTCCCTCACTGCGATATTGGAAAAATATCCAGAGACTAGGGATGACGACTACCTTCTCGCCTACAAGTACCTGTGCGAATACAGGAAGACGATGGTCTACAAGGAACTGGGAACAGTCCTACATCACTTCGGAGACCTCAAGCTTCCGAAGATAGAAACCGTATCGAGGCTGAGACGCCTTATCCAGAGCCAAAGGGAAGACCTACAGGCAAAAGAGAAAGTTGCGCAAAAGAGAAAAGCACTAGAAACGAAAACAAAGGAGGACATCAAGAAATGTTCGTGACGATAAAAACGAAGGACGGCGAAAAACTACATGTGAATGCCGACAAAATCAGCTACATTTCCGAAGAATCCGAAGACGAATATGAAGTGGACGTCGAATGTGCCGACCGCCTGAGATATGCGACTGTGTCCAAGACACAGGCAAAAAAACTCCTCAATGCGATAAGAAGCGAGGAAAGACTGAACAGCCTCGAACATGAGAACAGACACCTCAAGTGCATGCTCAACAATTTCATCACAATCAACCAGAACTACAACGAAATCGCCGACGACCTCAATCTGAAAATCGACATGGAAAAACGGAAGTATTACATCCGAGGTCAGGAATACTCGAGCGGAATGTCCGAAGAGGAGTTCGCCGAAAGGATAAAAGGTGTCTGACAGCAAGCTGATGACTACAAAGAAGGGACTCTCCGCTCTCTTCGAAATCGGCACGATTTACGGCAAACCTGTCGTGACCAAGGTGTTCGGGATGGCATGCTACGGTTTCCGAGTTTGGGTTGGGAGTTCAAGCGGAGGGGTGTCGCTCCTCCGTCAGATGGATTCATGGTATCTCCCAATCGAGGGAAGCAAAGCCCTCGCCGACAAGTGCCGAAAGACGCTTACCGAAGGAACGGTCGTGGCGATAACAGGGGAGCGGAAGACCTTTGCGAGGTACAGCCCGAAGGAACACATGCTCACGTCAGTACAGGTCAACATCGGGCGGAAGATAAGCGTCTGCGGATATTCCGACAAGGCGACCAATCTATCGACCGAACTCGAACGGCTCAAAGCCACCGACCGCATGTACACGGACACAATGGAGGACATAAGCAATGAACTCGCTGAAGAGCAGTCACTCGTTGATTAGTTTCGGAGAACTGAACCAATTCGTTCTGACTGGTATCGTGATGGAGAACAACAAGCTTTCGATGATACTCCGAACCGAAAACATCGAGAGGAAAATAAATATCTCGAATCCGACGGGAAAAGACTTCACAGGTTGCAAAGCAGTCGTGTGGGGACGTCTGAACAGCACTTCGCTTACCGCCGAGCATTATCACGTCTTCACACCGGAGGGGGTGAGAATCCATGCCAGTTGACAGACGGCTGATGTTCATGAAAGCTGGAAGCAACAAGAAACAGGCGAAAATCGGTCTTCTCAAGGAGCACACGCTTCTGAAGGGCTATGCGGAAATCATCGACCTTTGCGACATGCGGATAGCTCTCCTCCAGTCGGAAATCGACTACTGCGAGACCACTTCGGCAATGTTCGAGACACGGTCGGCGCTTGAAGGCGTCAGTCGGGGATGGAGAAGCACGCTGAAGTCGAAGGCTGTCAAGGAGATGGCAAACGCAAGGGCACACATAGTGATGCTCAATGAGTTCCTCCGTGTGAAGGACGAGAGCATGAAAAGGTTCGAGGACGCAATCGGAAAATACCCGGAGAAATGGAAGACAGCCATGCGGAAGAGATACCTCGAAATGAAGGGATACGGGAAGATACAGGAAGAGATGGGACTGAGCAGTGAAGAATATGCGCCTATCAAGCGGAGAATGAAGAGAATGGAGGGGAAAGATGGACAAAAGACACAACATGAATCCTAGGATGCACGCCAAGAAGGTCTGGTACATCAACGGACAGGCTTTCGAGAGCGACAAGGGGACGAAGAACGGAGCGGAAAAAGTCAAAAACTACTGTCTTGAGAACATGCTCAACACAAACGATATCATCGTCTTCGATTCGGAAACCGAGTATTTCCGCTTCAGATACCTACTGAGCCGGAAAGAAAAAGGGGAAATATCTGACATCAGCGTACATCAGCTTTTCCCACTCATTTCCGCCTTCGATGGGGCAAGCGGACGGCATCACGAGCCGTTGGAATACGAAGCGGATTTCGTCTACACGGATACGAAAACCGGCAGAAGGGTAGTCGAAGACGTCAAGGGAAGCAAATACTCCATCGAAGAGGTTTTCTACGTCAAGTGGAAGGTATTCGACCTGCGGTACAAATCCAAAGGTTTGGGAATTGAAGTCTGTATGCTGAAGAACCGAAGGGACTACCTAAATCAAGACTCATGGTACTCAATCGATGACGTTTCGGCGGTCAAAGCCGAAAAGGGCGTGAGAGCAAGGAAGAATGCTTCCGAACTCAAGGAAATGAAGGCAAAGGCGAAAGAAGCCGAAAAAGCCTCTAGGAAGCTCGAAAAGGCTAAGGGCATGTATTTACACCTGAAATCAATCAACGAGCCTACAAAGTCCGAAAAAATGCGTCTGGCGAAGTATGAAGCCTTTCTCAAGGAAAACGGAGTAATCATTTGACGATATTCGAAACCGTGATGACGGAAATGGGGTGGAAGGCAGTCGGAGACGGATACTACAAAATCGAAGACGGACAGCTTATCCAGCTTTCCGTATGGTGCAAGAAGGGAAGTAAGGTACTCGTGGACACGAGGCGGATGGACTTCTATCTGGACTCTGGGCTGAAAAGAAAAGAGGACTGCGAGGACTTTGCGAAAAACGCAAAGAAAATCGAAAGTACCGTCAAGAAAAAGCTCAGGGGGATGAAAAAGGAGGAGCTCGAAAAAATGGCAAAAGTTTCAGCCAAATCCAAGAAGGACATCATCGAAAAACGGTTTGCAGAGCTTGCAGACCATGAACTATGAGAATTTCGGCATTTACCGCCATCGCGAAAATCTCACACTGAAGGAGGCTGCGGAACTCATCGGAGTTTCAATCCATTCGGTCTACCTGTGGGAGTGCGGTCAGGTGATTCCTTCGAGAAGAAATCTGAAGAAAATTTGCGAAGCCTATCACATCAAAGAGGAGGACTTGGACAGGTGAACTATGTAGTGCTGACAGGAAGCGTCTACAAAGACGCAACGAAAATCGAAAGCAAGTATCCCGAAAAACCGCCTATGTATTTCTTCACAATGCTCGTGGACGCAAATACAACATCCAGCCGAGGCAACATGCCTGAACCCGAACTCCTGAGAGTGAAGGTGTGGGGCGAAAAATGGGGAAACATCGCCAGCAAGCTCAAACAGGGGAACAAGCTGTTCGTGATGGGAAGCGTGCGAAGCTGGTGGAGCAAGGAACACAATTTCTTCGAATATTACATTCTTGCGATTCAGATAGAACTGATGGAAAAGAACTTTGCGGAAAAATTCCAGAGGCAGAACGAATACGCCGAACTGCTCGAAAGCGAGAGCGAAAAAGCAGCAAGGGAAAAAGCCGACAAAGACGAAGACGACATTCCATTCTAGGAGACAAACATGAGAATAGCAGTCAGTGTACAAGACCTTGAGACAAACAAGGCGACTCGGTATCCATCTTTGACGGAAGCCTTCAATGCTATCGGCTGTACTGTCAATGCTTACAGGAAGCATATGAAAACGGGTTGCCCAATCAAAGGCAGATATGTCATCGCACAGCGGATGGCGAGAAAGGCGAGAAGAAAGCACAGAGACAAAAGATATGTCAAGACATATGTCATCTACAGGGATGGGACGAGGCAGGAATTCGATTCGGAAGTCCAGCTTGCCAAGACACTTTATGTGTCGAAGGTCACGCTTTACAGGTATCTGAACGGATTCGATTTGAATAAATCGGTTATCAGCGAAAAAGTGAAGGAGGTCGGATATTTATGAAGTTCATAAGGGATGATTTTTCGGAAATCGACGCATGGTTCGATGTCCTCGACCACAAATCCATCAGAGCCATTGGGGATTTCTTCGAACTGCCTTCAAGGGCGACCGAGGGCAGTGCAGGATACGATTTCCACAGTCCGTTCGATGTGATTGTGAGAAAAGGAAAAACGGTAAGGTTTCCGCTCTGTGTGAAAGTGGAGGACATGCCCAAGGATACCGTGCTTCTGGTTTTCAACCGTTCGGGGCTGTCGCTCAAGAACGGAATCCGCTTGGACAATGCAGTCGGAGTAATCGACTCCGACTACAAGGAGACCATCTGGTTTCAGGCAACAAACCATGGGAAGAAGACATACACGATACACACCAATGACCGGGTGGCACAGGGCGTGTTCGTGAAATTCGGCAAGACAGATGACGATACGACAGGAAAGGACGAACGCCACGGGGGGTTCGGAAGTACAGGAAAATGACAGACAAAGAATATGTCGAAATTTCAAGAGAAAGCTTTATGGCTGATTCTGCAAAGGAATTTGTCGACGTTGCCTTCTTGAAGGGCAAGATGAGCGATTCTGAACTGAAGCAAACATACGCATACTTTGCCGAATGCTACATAAGGTATGTAATGATGATTAAGGAATTGCTAAAGCAATGCGGTGGCGATGAAACCAAAGCGACATTGAAAATCATGTGCCTTATTATGGAAGAATCAAACGCCGATTTCGCTAGCGTTGCTGAGGAATGGCTTTACAACCATTTCAGTAAAGATGTGATTGGATTCATTCATGATGATTTCATGGAGGCTTGTGGGGTCAGAAGACCTACCGAGGAGAAATGATTTCATATAGCGGAGGGAATCGCCCCTCAGTCCTAGGCGAAAGCCTGAATCAGCCGAAAAGACCAAACTCTGAGTCTACTGGTGTAGCAGGTCGACAGGGGCACTCCGCAATTTCTTATAGGAGGGAAACAAAAATGGACAAATACGAGCTTGTAAAACAGATTTCGCAGACATGCGATATGGTCGAAAGACTTACGATGGAGAACGAAATGCTGAAGGAACAGCTGAGAGCAATGGAAGCTCCGACATCGGCAAACACTTCGGATGATTCCGTCAGTATCGAGGCAAAGCTTGGAAAACTCACAATAGAAATAGACCGCAAAGAAATGGTGAACCACTTTTTGGAAAAAGATAACGGCTTCTACGTCCAATCCAGTTTTCTCGAACCGTGGGACTCCTCATATCCGAGCTTCAAATATTACAAAGGAAACCAAAACGGTTGGCTCGAAGCCGTATCAAGAAGTGTGTTTGAAGACAGCAACCATGTTCTTGACGACTTCACGTTGGCTGAACTCAAAACGCTTTTCAGACCGCATTTGATTGCCATTTACAGAGAAGGCGTGATGAGGTACAACAAGCAAGCCGAGAAGGAGGGAGAGAAAAATGACGACTGAGGAATTCATAGGCAAGTGCAGACTTGCTCTGACATATGAACTTGACGACAGCACAAAGGATTTCTACGTAACGGCTCTTGAATTGGCGCTCTTCTTCAAAACCATCAAGGAAAGCGCTGGCGAAATCACTGCGAAATTCAATAAAGATGAAGACTGTGCAATCCTCAGCATCAAAGACACAAAGGGAAATGTGACTGCCTTCAGAAGCGATGAATTCGACGCCTATCATGGTTTGCAAGACCTGCTTGAAAGGGATATCTACTGATGACAATCGAGGAAACGATAAAAGCACTGAGGAAAGGCAAGAAAATCTGCCTTGCTGGCGTCGGTCCACTCGGCACATATTGCATTTTGGACAAAGACGAGAAAATAATATACGAAATCCAAAAGAGTACCAATGAAGTGATTTCGAGCCCGTACGCACTTGCTTTCGATGGGGAAGACATATGTGATGGTACAGATTATGAAATTTATAAGCCTGGACCTTTGGATGCTGAAGAGAAAGCATATCTTAGGAATATAATCCGTCCGTTCCGAAAAGACGTCTTTTCCATCACGAAGCTTCGAGTCACAACGGAGCTGATAAGAATCAGAATCCGAAGCAAAAACGATAAAGACATGTTTTCCCACGTTCTCAGCAAAGAATGGTTCTCAGGCATGGGCGAAGGAAAAGAATACACATTGGAGGAGCTTGAACTAAATTGATTATCACAATCATTGTCTGCGTTGTTTTTATAGTCGCAAACATTTGCGCATTTGTCGTCAGTCGCTATGACGATATTTATGAAAGATTTTGGGGAGCGCTTGCTATCAGCACCATGGTCGGAGGTTCCGTTCTCGGAATTATGGTTGGGGTGCTCGGATATAACGCAGGGACGGATTCAGAAAAGAGGGCTTCCATCGAGGAAGCTCTCAGACTCGGTAGCAAGCATGCAGTTCATGATGCCTATGAATACAACGAAACCCTGAAATCATATGACAACTACTTCCTGCGCTTCACTTTGAGACCGGAGAGCGATTATATCGACATTGAATATTATGAAAATTGAAAAACCTATAAGATTGATTGAGCTGTTTGCAGGATACGGGAGTCAAGCATTGGCACTGAAATATATGGGTGTAAGCTTTGAGCATTGGAAGGTTTGTGAATGGAACTGGAAGAGCAATTATGCCTATGCTCTTCTTCATGATATGTATTTTGACCATAGCCAAAAAATGACCAAAGCTGAAATCATTCGTTTTCTTCAAGGAAAAGGTATTTCATCCAACTGGAATACCCCTATGACAGATGACCAAATTGCCAAAATGAAGGAAGAAGATTTACGATGTGCTTATAATTCAATCGTTTCCACAAAAAATACGGTTGATATATCCAAAACTCACGCTGAAGACTTGACCATTGAGAGAGAGAGAGAGAGAGAACACTTCTACTTACTGACGTATTCGTTTCCATGTCAGGATTTGTCGATGGCTGGCAACAAGCTCGGAATGGCAGAAGGGTCGCACACACGTTCCTCTTTGCTTTGGGAAGTGGCGAGAATACTCCGTGAATTATGCGAAAGAGGTGAGCGACCAGATGCACTCATGATGGAAAACGTCCCACAAGTCCACGGCAAAGGGAACAAGGAATCGTTCGACAAATGGTGCACCCAGCTCGAAGAAATGGGATACAAGAATTTCCGCAAGGATTTGATTGCGACTGATTATGGAATACCTCAGACACGGAAAAGGTGCTTCATGGTTTCCATAAAAGGCGGAAGCGCATATTCGTTCCAGGAGCCTATTCCGCTGAAGAAAAAACTGAAGGATTTCTTGCTCGATAGCACGGAAATTGATGAAAAATACTATCTGACAGGGGAACAAATTGAAAACATCACTACATGGAAAAGCAATGTAGAAAAGCGATTCGAAAAAAATGATGATGGAAATGCACGAACCTTGTCGACAAGAGCCGGAGCAAATGGGTTTACGTGCAATTATATAAAATGCGAAGTTCTTGGAAGAAAAGCAAACGCAGGCAACTATAAAGCAAATTCGTTTATTCTTGGCGTTAACGGAGCAGTGAGCACCCTTGATAGTTCAAATTTCAAACACCCAAAAACTGTTGCGATTGAAAACAAGAGACTAGCAAAAACCATCAATCAAAATGAATTGCGCCAAGGGGAGGAAAAAGCACTTGATTTGTACAACCAAAAAGCCAAAAGCGCTGTTCCTACATTGACCATGCCTAACCATAATTCAGTTGCCCTATGGAACGGATACAGAGTCAGGAAGCTTCTTCCAAAAGAATGTTTCAGACTTATGGGAGTCAAGGACGAAGATTTCGAAAAATTACAAGGAAAATTTCCCGACACTACTTTGTACCACTTGGCAGGCGATTCGATTGTCACCAATGTGATAATGGCAGTTTTGGGAAACCTGTTCGAAAGGGGGAAATATGATGAAAAAGCAAAATGATGAGACTAGGCTGTTCGGAGGTGGACTGTGATATATCTTAAATTCGCCTGCCTAATAGTAGGCGCAATGTTGGCGCTTACGCGGGTTTTCGCCTATGGTCTTCTTTTTTCAAGAAACGATTGTGAAAACATGATGGTTGGTGCTGTTTTTGCTTCTGAAGTTTTCGGTATCATCTTCTTCATTCTTGCGATGGTATTCATATGTCTATCGATGAAATGATAAAAGAAACCGAATTCAGTCTTGGACTTGCGAAACTGAACGGAAACAGGCGGAAGATGGAATACTACGAGCATGTCCTCATGCTCCTCAGGAAAGAGAAAAAAGAAAATGGAAAATGAATACGAAAAGGCTCTTGCCAAGGTTATGGAAGAATATGATTTTTCCAGAAACACTGAAGGCGACTATGTTGTCAAGTGCAGATACAATGATTTCTATGATGACGGAACACTGCGCGGAAAATTCAAGGGGACGATTACGGTCGAAGCAAAGCAATGCAGTGCGGATATTCACGCCACATGTTGTTCCAGGGGTGAAGACGAAGTGAGCCCTGAAATAGGAGGATTCGGTATTCCCGATGATATGCCGACTGAACACAAGGTACAGATGGTTAGAAACTACCTTGAGAAATACGGTGCGGAAAAAGCCAAGAACTATGGTCAGCTGTCGCTGTTCTAGGGGGAAATATGAGAACAAACAATCAAAGGAAAACCGTTGTTACGGACTCCGAAACAGGCATTGCCTATCGTTTTAGTTCTATCACCGAAGCGCGTAAATTCAGTGGTTGCACATACTATAAAATCACCTGTTGTTCCGACACAGGCGAAAAGTGGGGAAAATACTATTTCGACATTTTGCCTGCGGATGAGCCGAACGATGGTGCACACCTTGTTGCAATCGAAAAAGACGGGACGGAAAAGGAATATCATTCCATTAGGGATTTTTCCGAAAAGCATTACATTTCATTACCAACAGTCCGATATTATCTTAAAAAAAGAAACAAAAACAGCGTTGTTCTTGATGTGGTAATTGACGTTTGGAAGAAAGGGGAAAAGCATGAACAGAAGAATCATCTTGAATGACAAAGAAGCAATTTATCTGACTACTCTTGTTGCCACTGGAAACCCTGACAAGGCACTAGCCTGTTCTGGTCTGTCTCAGTACCAAATGGCAATGCTCACGGCGAAAATAAAACGCCTTGAGTATTTTGAGAGAACACCTGACCCAAGAGAAAAAGAGATGGCGGAAAATCTCAAAAAACCTGCATAACCAAAAAAAGCCCAAGGCAGTTGTTGCCTTGGGTATTTTCATTTAAGTTTTGCTTTCTTCAACAGCTCTCTTGTCTCTTCGTCTTCCAGCAAATCTGAAATGGAACAATGCAGTACAATACTGATTTTTGCCAGTTCCTTGATGGGTATCGTGTCGATAGGTCTATGCTTTACCGCATAGGAAGCGATGGTCTTGTTGTTTATTCCTGTCCTTGCTCCAAGTTCTTTATAGGTGAATCCTTTTTCTTTCAGCAAGGTTTTAAGCCGTGAATCCATTCACCTTTCCCACCTCTTTCACTTCGTTTTTGTATCCGCGGATATATTCGCTTGAGTGATAGACGCTGTCGTTGTATCCGGGCATGTTCCCACGTGCAGAGAACTGCCTGTAGTCGTCTTCGTCATGGTCGCTGTAATTGTCCAACCACGTTTCTCTTGCACCGTTCCATCCGTCCTCGTATGTTTCGAAAACCCCGGTTGCTACTGCATACTTCCGGTCGATGGTTTCATTTCCGTCATCATCAACTCCGTACTCGATGAAAAACCGATACTCGTTGCCGTCGCCCTCTTCAGTCTCGTATCCGTAACTTGTCGGGAAAACCTCTGTCGCATTCTCGTTCGGGGACTCGTACCTTTCCTCGAAATCAGTCTTCCACCATTCTCCGTCTGATAATTTGACCGTTGCCTTAACCATTTTTCTTGCTCTCCTTTTCAATGTCCGCCAGAATTAACTGGCGGATATAATCGGTTTTGTTGCTTGCAGCATTGATTTTTTTGATTACTTCAGAATCGCTTTTGTTCCAAAAACGAAGCGTGATTTTTTTTGCGTTTTCCTGTTCCCATTTGTCAGAACGTATGTTTCTAGCCTTTTTCTGCTTTTCTTCTTTCGAAATTCTACCCATTTTCGTTTTCCCCCTTTTATCAGTCAATGTCGTCTAGGCTTTTCAAAAGCTCTTCCGCTGTTAAGTATGCACGCGTGAGTTTTTTGCCTAGTTCTTCGTCAACTTCGTCAGCTTCATCGGACAAATCATCCAAATCATACCTTGTTTTGCTCAGTTGGTCAGCCACTTTTCTGAGCTCGGAAATGATTTCTTCCCGTTTCTTCTTCTTGTCGATGGGGTAGAAGTCGCTCCCTACCTGTTCTTCTTCGTCTTTGTCAGCACCTTCATATGTCTTCACGACAACCACGCGGAAAGCGTCACTTTCGACTCCTGCTTCTTTTCTTGCTTCGTCTTCCTCCGGCGCTTCCTTGCTTTCCGTCTTTACTTCAGCGATGGTGTCGCCGTCTTCGTCAAGGTATCTTCTCAGATAGAAATAAGGTAGGTCTTTACAAATTAGCATTGTGTCTATTATTTCGTCAAATTTGTGTCGGCACTCTTCATCTTTTAAAAAGGATTCTTCGCTTTCATAGAAATTTGTGATTCTGTGTAACGAAACCTCATAGCCGTCGCCATTTTTAAATTTGGCGTTGTTGTTGATTGCTTCTTTTAAATCTTCCTCGTCATATCCGAAATCAGCAAGCTTATAGTTTCCACTAGTTGGATTCCAGTCTTTATTTATGCTGTCTTTCCCTTTTTCATATCTTCTTTCCCCATAATCAGAAACCTGCTCATATGCGACATAATAGAAATAAAGCTTAATCATTTTTTGTTATTTTCCTTTCTTTTATTGTAAATTTATTTTGCGGTTTCGGCAACATTTATTGATGGAATTATGCAACCGCAGTAGTTTTCATCTACTGAGTAGGTGAAATCGATGAAACCGTATTGTTCGGCAAGCTCAGGGCGTTCCCTTATTCTTGCTTCATAGGCTTCCTTCAGTTCCCTTGCTTTTCTTCTTGCAAGGTGCTTCCGCGGGAACGTGTAGGCTCTGTTTCCAGAGCCTATGTATTTCCCTTCCTTGCTGTACATTTCGATTGTGATTTTAATCATTTTTCGTTTGAAAATTTATGGTATTGCGCGTCAAACAAATCATCGCAGCCAAAGGTGAACAAATAGTTTTTGTTTTCTTCTGCAATTTTTTTCAGTTGCCTAAGCACAGCATCATAGGCTTTTGGAAGCCCTTCTAGCTTCGCTTTCGTAATTGCTATTGATTTTCTTAAAGTATATTTTTTGCCATCGATAAGGTCTTTGGCTTCAGTTAAAGCGAGCTTTTCATCAGCTCCGGCAAATCCCAGTATAACTGGGTAGTTTTTTCCTTCAACCGAAGCCGTCAGAAATGCTCTTCCGCAAAAGTCCACCGTGATTTTTGCGTTTTCAAAATTGCTGTTCAAATCAGCAAACGGCTTGCCGTCTTTCCTGGTTCTTGTTTTTACGGCTTCCAAAGCTGATAAATCTTCTTCAAAATCTTTCAAGGCGGATTCTAGTTCTTCCTTGCACTGCAGATAGTTTTTCATATTGATTTTATCCTTTTCTCTTGCTTCTAGATGTTTTCAATTTAGAATTGAAAAGCCTAGGAAGAAAGCAAGAAGCTTTCTAGGACTTGAGACCGTTCACGAAACCTTTTTGGGGTTTGGAACACGCGGTTTTTATTTGTCTAATTCCGCGGATACTTCGTCTATGAATTTGTAGCTGTCGTTATCCATTTCGCCGTCTTCGTTTTCTTGAAAGCTTTCAAGAGTGTAGCCCCATGTTTCGCTTTCAATTCTGATACGGGAATAAGCGTTATTGCTAGCGCCGTATTCTGCGCTAATTTCGCGCCTGACCTGTTCTTTTGTCGGCAATTCTTCCAACGCTTCCTTGTCAGTCGAAACTTCCAGTATTTTCATATTGCGACACGTGCGGTTGCCGTTGCGGTCTTCAATCCAACCTTCTAACTGATATATCTTTTTCATATTGCTGTTTTCCTTTCTGGTTCACTGACTAAATCAAACTGTTTGCAATATCCCGGGTAATTGCTTCCGTTCCTTGCATTGTCGATTTCTTCCTGATGTTCTTTGTAAAAATCAAGAATGTATTTTCTGAGACTTGTTCCAGGTCCGTTCAACTTCCTACCCGTTTTCAAATCATCAAGATACCAAGAACCTAAGGTGTCCTTGTGGACGGCGGTTAAACCGTCCACCTGGTAGCCTACAATGCGTTCCTTGTATTTTCTCTTGACGCCGTCAACATATTTTTGCATCAAAATGCAGTAGCTTATTTTCTTCATTGTTCTTTGTTCCTTTCTATTTGCCGATAACCTTTTTCTTGAATTTCCCCATTACGGCTTTGTCACTGGCAAACTTCGTTTTTTGTGAAACTATCGCTAGTTCTGTTAGACTGCTTAGTCTCTTGTTTCCGTCTGGCGTTTTTACCATTTTTTCACCGCCCATGTAGTGAATGATGCAATGCTTCAATTCTGATTTTAAGTGCTTTTTTGTTCCCACCCAAACAGTATAGGAAACATAGGAAGCATAAAATTTCGGTTGTTCCTTCCCCTTTGCCGTTCTTGGTGTTCTGCTATCGATTATGTTTTTTAATTCTTGTTCGGTTGGATATGTGCTTTCATCTTTGATGGAATAGAAATATGTTTTGTTGGCAAATTTGCCCGTATGGTGCCAGGAAGAAATTTCTAAAAAGGCACTTTTAAGTTCTTCAGAAGTAAGTTTTTGAGCCAGTGGGCAAGCCTTGCCTACTTCTTCCAAGATTTCGGATTTTGTCCACACAGAGAACGGCTTTTCGCCGTTCTTGTATGCTTCTACTGCTCTTGCAGACATCGACTGACCGATATATCCATTTTGATTATATTCAATCATTTTAGTTTCCCCTTTTTTTAATTAGTGCTTGACAAAGTTAATTTCTTTCCGACACATCCAACACTTCAAACAGGCGCCACAATTAGAAGCAAATCCCGGGCAAAGAACAGCGCCTTTGTGCAAGTCGTTTTTCGTATTGATTACGTCCGTTGTAGGAATTTCATAAGGATTTTCAATTTCTGTCAAATTATTGATACTGAATTTTGAAAACCTAAGAATTAGATTTTTGCTATATTTTCCGTTTGTTGTTTTTAAATATCCGTTGACACGGTCATATTGTTTAGTCATACAAAGAAATTTTGTTCCCTTGTTTTTTCTGGCTATTTCGTCAAAAATCTTAACGGCTTCATTTGATGGAAAATCGCCGTTTTCAAACCAGCGGAAAAATCTAGACCCATTCAAGGCAATATAAGCATTGATTTGCTTCTTAAAATCTTCTGGACGTTCCGTCAATAAAACTGTGTTTTCAATCATGTAAACAAATTTGAAAAACGATAGATATTTTTGTTTTAAGCCGTAACAAGTTCCGCATTCAAAGCATGCTTTATTGTTGCAAGTAAGCCAAGGGCTTAAAGCGATAGACGGCACTACGCCTAATTTTTCATTGTTTATGGTGAAGTGAATAGAAAGCTTATTTTTTCTCTTGACGTCAAAAGCAACGACAAGCGCGAAAGCTTTTGCGTCCTGGGGCTTGATAAATAGCTGCTTTTGTTCGGAAAAATTGTATCCTTTTTTGGACAAAAAGGCTTTTGTTGCGGACATTTCGGATAGCATTTTTTGAAGTTTTTTCATAAAAGTCACTCTTTCCAGGTTCCAGAATGATATAATTATGAAAGCCGGGAACCTATTATTTGGGCTTTCACGGTTAGGCGAACTGTCCGCGGTACTTTCTAGGTTTTCGCGGATGGTTTTTATTTTTTTTATTTTCTTATAAAATCGAATTTTTTTCTTCCCATTTCCGTTCAGTCAATCTGTCAGCATTAAAGGACCTTACACTTCGCTTTCATTCCTAAGAACACTGATAGATATTGTTACGGTTTTCTAATTTTTCGCGTGGGTAGGCGTACCTACCAGATAAAGCTTCTGTATCGCTTTATTTGCACACGGCGGACTGTGTCCGCTCTCAAGCAAACCATTAGCCCTGGTACGACTAGTAGGGGATTTTACTTTAAAGCAAAACTCTTTCTAGCCGGGGTATTCCCCTAACTTGATTTCCCACCTATCAACCAGAAGTTGATTAAATGATTAACGCTTTCCAGCTTCCAAGGAAGCTAGCGACTAGTTAATCAAAGGCGGTTTTCTTCAGCTCTCTCAAAGCCGATGGAATTAGATTATATTTCACTTTTTAAAGGTAAAGTTTCATGAAACCTTGCACTTTATAGCCTTAATAGGCTAATAGCCCGTGCCCCTATTGTGATAATGCTACAATCGAATTACTTCGATGGTGCCGTTGTGGCGGTACCGTTTTTCGATTGCGGTAACATTCTAATAAAACCGCCGGCGGTTTTCAAGAGCTTTTTTCAAATATTTTTCAAAAATCAATTTTAACTTTCTTAAAAATCGCGATAGTTTCCGCGATTTTTCGGATTTTTTCGCGTGCAAAAAAAATTTAAAAGTTTTTGATTTTTGCGCATTATAAAATATCAATTATTGATTATCTCTAGTCGTTTTTTGTCGTGGGAAAGCCCCTACTGGAAACAACGTTCTAGGAAAAAAGGCTTTTTTCAAAAAAAATAAAAAACCTTAATCAGATTAGTTATTAGTTCTTACTTTTAGCACTCACGTTGATTGAGTGCTAATTATTGTTACAACGGAACGGAATACGTTAACATTATAAAGTATGTTAACAATGCAAAACAAACATTTAGCAATCTTAAAGGAAGATTGCTAAAAAGTGTCCACAATAGTGCCTTTTTCTTGTTAAAGCGGATAGTGTCCACAATAGGGGGATAAAGTGGCTCAATGGAATCTGGGGAACGCCCCCCGGGTAGTCCGTAAACATGGGGGCTACCCAGCGCGCCGATAATATCCCCCCGCATTTTTTTCTTGTGAAATTCAAAATGCACGTTTTGGGAAACCATAAAGGAAAGGAAGTCTTTTCTGTAGGAACTAAGAATCCCAATCCAAAAAGACGAAGAAAGTTACCCCCTATAATCCCCCTAGAAAGAGAGAAAAAGTTTATCCCTTTAATTTTTGGAAATTTTGCATCGGAAAAACCGCTAGAATTTGGACGATGGGGAAAAACGAAATCACGGAAAAGGTCATCGGAGAAGTGGCGAAGGTGGACGCGAAGTCCGCAAAAGCCATGGAAGACAGGTTGGTAACGGACTCGCTCCGAAAATTTCTCACGGGCAAAGTGGACACGGCGGACGGAAAGAAAGCCGAACTCATGGACGTGATTACCGAGAAAGTCCTGAAGAAGCTTCTGGACGACCCGAACATGGCGGATTTGGAACGGCTCTACAACATGCTCGAGAAATCCGAGAAGACCAAAGAGAAGGTGAACGTGAACGTCCGCGTGAACAAGACCGACGAGAAGCTTGCCGAGCTTGCCAAGGGGAAAAGATGAACCTCGACGACACGATAGGCGAACTCACGGTCAATGTCCGCGGATATGACGTTGACCTGCGCCTCTTCATGGAACAGAACCTGTGGATTTTCGACAAGAACGGAAGGCTCGTTCCGCTGAAGCTCAATTTCGAACAGCAGAAGGTGTATGTGAAGATGTGCGAACTGCACCATTCGGGAGAGCCGATGTTCATCGACATCCTCAAGGCACGTCAGATGGGTATGTCCACGTTCATCGCAGGCGTGTTCTTCACCGAAGCCATGTTCTCGGTCAACTCCAACTATGCGGTAATAGCCGACATCAAGGAGCATGCGGAGAACATCTACGAGAAATACACGACCTTCTACAAATACCTCAACCACTCAGACCCCAAGCTCGAAGACGAGATAAACAGGTACGAGGAACAGTACGGAAGGAAGCACGAAGCCGATTTGAGACCAACGCTTTCCACAAAGGCTAGGGGAAGGAGACTTGCCACTCTCGGGGGAAACTCCTCGATTACGGTGCTTGCCTCCGACAATGCCTCCGGTCGTTCTTCGACACTGCAGGGATTCCATGCCTCGGAAGTGGCGTTCTGGAAATCGCCTGCTGCGACATTCACTTCCATCAACTCCACGGTCTCGCTGACGAACCCGAATGCGATGGTCTTCATCGAGACCACCGCGAACGGATTCAACGAGTACAAGAACATATGGGACAGGGACATGGGCGGACGCTCCGGGAGGGCTGCGGTCTTCATCCCTTGGTACAGGCACGGCGAATACCATATCGAAGAGAGCAACATGCCGAAGAAGATGCCTGTGATGGAGGAATGGGTCTATCAGAAACTGAAGGAACATCCGGGAATCACCGATGGGCAGATTCTCTGGTACTGGAGGGTCTACAACAACCATCCTTCGAAGGCGGACATGCTACAGGAATATCCCTTCGACCCCATGGACGCATTCAAGTCCTCCGGGTTCTCGACCTATGATATGGACCTGATTGCCGAGAGGAAGAACGAGGTCAGTCAGCTCGAACCGATATACGGAAGATTCCATGCGAAGCTCGAGTGGTCTTCGGACAACCAGTCGGTCAAGGTATCCGAGAGGCGCTTCGAGGAATGCCCCGGAAGTCCGTGGAAGATATTCGAGAAGCCGATTGTGGGAGAACCCTATGTGGCAATCTGCGACCCGACCAAGGGCTTCAATGCGGACTGGTCTGCGATACAGGTCTTCGACAACGTGACCGGACATCAGGTCGCCGTCTACCATTCCAAGAGCGACGATTTGGACGAAGTCGGAAAACAACTCATGCTTGTCGGCTACTACTACAACAATGCCCTGATAAGCTCGGAGAACAATACCGGACCGAAAGTCCTCGAGATGGCGGTCAAGGCGAAGTATCCGAAAATCTACATGCAGCAGGAGATGATAGCCGAGAACCTCAGACAGGGAATAAGACCGATTCCCGGACACAACACGAACAGGGGAAACCGCTCGGCGATGATTGCGGATTCGAGAATCCAGTTCAAGAACGACCCCAAGTGCATATGCGACTATGAGACGCTCACCGAGATGGAGACGTTCCAGATTGTCGAACACAACGGAACGTTCAGGGAGGAAGCCGCAGGCAGGAACTTCCATGACGACCTCATCATGGCATGGGTTCCGTTCTCCATGGTAAGGACACAGCAGTCCTTCGTGAACGACGGGAAGACCACGGGAGAGGTGAAGAGCTACACGCTCGAACAGCTCAACGAGATGATGATGAGGCGGAAGAGAAGCGACGAGGTCGAGGTGGACGACTTCGGAATCGAATGGTAGGAGGCAGAAATGACAGAAGAACTCATGAGACTGACGCCGAGGGAGCTTAAGAAACTCCATGAGGGCGTTGCGATACTGAAGAAGGCGTACGGACTCACTGATGCCGACATAGACTGCACGCTGAAGTACATACATCAGTTCGGCTCGCTCTTCGCAATCGTGAAGAGACAGCAGTCCGAGATAGAGGCACTTGCCACTGCGGTCGGAAGGCAGACGGACGAAGAGACTCGGAAGAAGATACAGGAAGCCGAGGAAGAGCTCACGAGAGAGCCTTCGTTCATAGACTTGAACAATGATTGATACCGAGAACCTTGAGAACACCATCGCATATGACCGATGGGAAAGCTACCGCACGAGAATCCTCAGCGGAGGGAACGTGATTCCTACGATAAAGGAAGCACGTGAGTTTTTCGATGGGAAGCAGTACGTTGCGACTGCCCAAGGCGCAAAGCCCGTCATCAACATCTGCAAGGAAGCCGTCGACTCCAAGACCGCAAAGATTACCGAGACTCCGATTCACATAAGATTCCTGTCTTCGATGGACATGTCCGACCGTCAGAGGATGGAGGACTATTATTCATTCGTCCAGAAGGAGATAGACGACCGCGAATTCAACGACAGGGCGGTCAAGATGGCACTGATTGACGGGACTGCTTTCGTCGTCACGTGCTATGACAGGGATACGTATGGGTTAAAAGGAAAGTACTGCGGACATATCAAGAGGGCGCTGATTCCGATTGAGCGCATGTTCTTCGAAAGTGCGCACAAGGAAGACCTTCAGGACGAGAAATACGTCGGATTCATCCAAAGGATGAGCGTAAGGGAGGCACGTTCCAAGTGCGAGAAGCCTACCAAGGACAAGCTCGGGAGAATCCTCCCGGACGACTACTCGAAATATGACGGAGAGCCGGACGATTCGAGAAAGTGCACCGTCTATACCATGTTCGAGAGGGATTCCAAGGGAGAGGTGTTCTACACGGTGTCCACAAGATACCAGCTTCTCTGCTCTCCGAGATACCTCAATGTCGAGAAGACCGTCAAGGACAGGCTCGGAGGGATTCAGTACACCACCGATGCCGATACAGCCGACTACAAGGAGACATCCGAGGACAGGACGCTGTTCTTCGAAGAGCCGAAGAAGGGTTCGGACAGACCGGGTTTCGGAAGGTATCCGATTTCGGTCTATTCTCCCGAACCGATTGACGGAAGCTTCATAGGCAAGTCGCAGGTCACACCGCTCATACAGAACCAGAAGGTAATCAACTATACATACCTTCTAACGACTCAGATTATCCAGAACAACGCCTCTCCGAAGATTCTCGTCAAGGAAGGTGCACTGAAAGGTCAGAAAATCACCAACGCACCGGGTCAGGTCATCACCGACTACACGCCTATGGGCTATACGGGATGGGGAATCTCGCAGATACAGGGCGGAATGGGTTCGGTTTCCGACCAGATGATTAACTTCTCGACCGCACTCGTCTCGATGACGAAGAAGGTGAACGGATTCGACAACCTCACGGCAGACCAGATGTCTTCCGATGTTTCTGGATACGCCTATCAGCAGTACACGAGGCAGATGAATCTCCCGCTTGCGATACCTCAGAGAAGATACTGGATGTATCTGAAGGACAACGCACGCACAGACCTGCTGTACATGCGGTTCTACATAGGTGAGACGACATTCCTCATGCAGAGGAACGATGTCGAGGAGAACGAAGCCTACCGAAGCATGTCTCAGGACATGGTCAACGGAGGAATAGCCCCCGGAGGGATAAATCCCGGCTCGGCTCTTCCGAAGACCAACCCTGTTGTCGAGATGAAGGTGGGTGCGGATTTGTTCGGCGGAGACTGGGACATCGTGGTTGACGCCGAGGAAGGCATAGAAGGTGGGCAGGCTTCCCAGGGGCAGAGATACGAGAAGGTCATGCAGTATGCGGTCAACATGCCCGATTTGGCAGACGCATTCGTGGAAGGACATCCCGGACTCACAAGAGACGTGAAGTCCAACTTCAAGCATGCGTTCGCAGCATACAAGCTCGACAAGCTTGCACAGGCAAATGCCGAGATTGCACAGCTGAAGGAAGTCATCCAACAGCAGACCGACCAGCTCAAGCAGAACAGCGAGACGATAAATCTCATGAACCAGAGACTGCAGTCACAGCAGAAAGCCTTCGTAGACCAGCAGAAGACGAACGTTCAGGCAATGAACGTGATGATGTCTTCCCCGGAAGGCGAGGGCGAAGTCAAGTCGAACAATGCCAAGGGAATCCAAGGCGGTTCGTTCGACAGCCAGTAGTGCGTAATTCCGAAAGGATTGCGATAAATCGCTAGGAGAAAGCGCAAAAATCCCGGATTTCAGGCATTTCCACGCCTGTGTACGAAAGGACAAGAACTATGGAAAACGAAGAAAAGAAGACCGAAAACGCGGAAGAGACCGAGAAGGTAGCGGAAGCGGAAACCGGCACCGATACCGAAGCCGAAGGACAGGGCGACTCCAAGGAAGGAAGCAACGCTCCTGAGAAAGCCGAGGAAGGGGACGGGAAGAAGAAGCAGTCAAGAGCCGAGAATTCCTACTATGCGAAACTGAGACGTGCGAAGGAGGAACTCGAAGCCGAGAACGGAAGACTGAAAGCCGAGAACGAAGGCTATAGGGCAAGCGAGCGCAAATCCATCACGGACGAAGCACTCGCGAATCTTGGACTGGACAGGGAAGACCTGAACGACCCCAAGAACATGCGACTGGCAAAGCTCTATGCAGAGGCTTCCGCAAAAGGCGAGGAGAATCCCACCGCATACGCGTACAGACGGTTCCGCACTGAGGAACGTGAAGCAAGGGAAAAGGACGAAGCCGAAGCCAAGGCAAAGGCGGACTCCGAAGCCGAAGCGAAGAGGAAGACCGACGAAGCGTTCAAATCCTTCACCGACAAGTACGGCAAGGACGCATTCAACAGCGACCTCGTAAGCAAGGATTCCCTGTTCATGAAGAAATACGGAGATGTCGTGACACCTGACAACCTCATGAAGCTTTATTCCATCTATGCCGATGACGTCAAGGCGGAGAAGGAAAAGGCGAAGGACAACGGCACATTCGACACCTCTGACGATGGTTCTACTGCTCCGAAAAAGAAATACGCAGAGGACTTCCCCGAATTCAACTAATTCCGAAGCCCTACTGCTGGAAGGAGACAGACCATGTCTGAAGCAGAAAACACAAAAATCAATTTCGTCAAGGGAATCAACCATGAAGACCTCAAATCCATCACCGATGTTCCCAAAATCGAAGAATATGTAAACTCCGAATCCCACGAGAAGCCCTTCTGGGACACTCTCTGCGACCATGAGAAATGGGATTCCAAGTACAACAAGCTCACCTACAGAGAACTCGACTTCTCCGGTGTCCTTGCCAACGCAAGCAGAGTCTCTGCCGCAGTCCTCAAGGAAGATGTCGCACCTGACAACACTGCCATCAAGCTCAATTCCTTCGACATCACCACACAGGACTATGGCGTCCGCTATCAGTACACCTCCAAGGAACTGAGAAACAACTATCATGACCTTCTGAGCATGATTGGTCGTTCTCTCCGCTTCCAGACCGTCGACATGACCGAGTTCATCAAGGGTACTGAGTTCATCAAATCCAGATATACGCTTACCCTCGGAGCAGGCGAGAACAAGTGGAGAGACCTCTTCGCCAAGGCAAGAAGCGTCCTCATGAAGAACAAGACCAAGGGCAGAAAGATTGCCATCCTCACCACCGAAGCCCTCGAATCCTTGGAAGCCGAGCTTGAAAGCAACGGCGTCAAGCTTTCCGACACCATCAAGGACGACATCAACATCGAAGGCGTAATCGGAAAGTACAAGGGTTTCGACATCGTCGAAAGAACCGACACCTTCCTGTACAATGCAGGCGACCAGTATGCAATCTTCCTTTCCGAATACGACCGCATGGGCAACAGACCTGTCAAGACCTTCGGCGGAACTGAATGGGAAGTCCTTGACAAGGGATTGGGCAACTACCTCATCTCCGACAAGGACGGAAACCCTGTCGCCGATGCCAACAACCAAATCGGCTATGTTGCTGCAAACCTCTTCAACTTTGCGGCAGCACATCAGGCTGATGAGGCACACCTCGTCTGCAAGTTCACTCTTGCTGCCGACAGTGCAACCGATGGCGGAGCCCAGACCTACATCTATGGTGCTAATGCCAACGGAACTGCAAGCTCTCCGAACGCCTAACCTTTAGCAAAGCCCATGGCGAAGGGGCAAAACTTCGCCTTTATTCAACATAGGAGACAAGAAACATGGCAAAGAAAGAAGAAAAGACTGTAGTCGTCAGCATTCCGAAGAGAGTCGGCGAGAAGTCCGATGTGCGTCTTTACAACATCGACGGCGTCAACTATACAGTACCGCTCGGCAAGCCTACACCGGTAAGCGAGAAGCTTTACAATGCAATCGTCATTTCCGGTGACCTCGAGAACAGGGGATAAAAGATGGAACTGCTGTTGTCCAAGCTCGCATACGAGTGCATAAGATACGCAATAGAAGTGCCGACAGGCACTGATTTCCTGTACGCGGATTTCTGCAACAGGAAGTTCGAGTACAACAGCGATTTCAACATGCAGGCGGAAATGGTGTGGGGAAGAATCAATACGGCAATCCAGAACCTTTATTCCGCACACAAGGTATCGACCTTCACGAAAAGGTACGAAGTCCATAAGGAGAAGGAAAACCTTCCCTATGTGGTGCTCGACAAAGATGCCGGAGAAGTGGCAAACGTCGTGGACTTCGGCTCGGACGGAAGCTACTTCAACTATTCTTTCAGAAGAGGGCGGACAATGGGCGAGGAAAAGGTAGAGGACAGGGTGACAATCGTCAACGGAATTCCCGGAGACAATGTGACCGTGGAATACTACAGACAGCCGAAGAGATTCTCTTCCACCGATGTGGTGGCGGTCACTGACACGGATGATACGAACATCGACCTTTCCGACTATGGAATCACGCCTCAGGGCTATGACTACATCGTGAACTATGTCCAAGCCAAGGTGACCGAGCTTGTCGACCCTGTGATTTCCGCAAGGAAGCAGTCCGAGGCTTCGGAGATACTCACTTCCATCAACCAGGAGCCGAAATTCTCGCAAGACCACATAGGGGTCTATGAGGGAGGTATCTACTGATGTCGACAAACAAGTATTACACTTCGAGAAGCACCGAAAGGATTACCTTCCGCGGTGTCGACATGTCCTCTCCGAGATTCCAGGTGAATCAGAACAGGGCGATGGACATGTGCAACTACATATGGCGGAATCGCTCAGTGCAGAAAAGATACGGAACAAAGGCATCCATGCCCGAAATAGGTGCTTTCTACTACTATCCGAACGGCTCTCAGAACGCTTTGAAGAAGCAGGAGCAGTTCGTTCCCGTATATGACATGTGGTGGATAGGCGACACTCTTGCAATCCACAAGGGAAGCCTAATCTACATATGGGAAGGCGACAAGTCCGAAGCACCGACACCTGTCCTTGCAAGCGACTCGTTCATAAGCCACACCGAAGAACTCGAAACGCATATCTACTATGATGCCTATGAAGTCCCGAACGAGCGTTTCGGCGGTATCGTATATGGTGACGCTTTATGGCTTCTGACAGGCAAGGGATACCTCAAACTGTACAAATCCGATGGGAAGTGGACACTCGGAAAGGTATCCGACATGGACGTCTATGTTCCGCTGACAACGATGGGAATCACTGCCGATGGAAGCGGAATAGGCGCAAGAACAACGATAGAAAGTGCGAATCTTCTCACTTCGAAGAGAAAGAACGGCATTTCACCGCTTCCGAACGACAAAGGACCGTTGTTCACCTACACTCTCGACTCCAACGTGGACGGAATGAAGTCCTTCGAACTAGAGATTTCGAGCGTGATACCGAAAAAAGCCCTTGGGAACACGATTCTGTCTTCTGATGGAAGATACAAGCTCCTGTTTCCGAACGAAAAAGTGACGATACCCGTCTATGATGGCAAGAAAGTCGACTTTTCCGCTCTTCCTATCATCGTCTATGACAATACGGACAAAGCTACCAAGTTCTACACCCTTGCAAGCGACAGAATAGAGCTTGTCGATGCTACTGACGAAGGACGTGTAATCATAGATGACGATGGAATCTACTTGGAAAAGGACAATCCTACAAGCCCTTGGGAGAAAGGGCTGAAACTTCGGCTCGATTCCTCCGAATTCGACTTTCCTGTATCATTCTTCAACCTCAAGCAGTCGGAATCCATGTTCACGAAGACAAATCCGTTCCTTTCCATGGAAGAGAACTGCATACGGGGCAAAGGTCTCGGAACGACTTTCTCCGCATGGGGAATCGACTTCCCACTATGGGGTTTGTTCTTCTCGACATTCTCGAAGCCTTCCGATTTCAGACCTATAAATGCCGTCAGTTCCGATGTTGACATTGCTCTTTCGGATTTCGGAGACGGGAACTATCTCGGAAAGGCGATAACCGCAAAATACGGAAACGTGCTTTCCATGTCCGTTGAAAATCCGACAGGAACTGACATATCCACCTTCAAGCTCCATACTTCGAGAACACCCCCGAAATACATAATGCTCGGATATTCTTCCATCGTACCACCTACTTTGCAGGGGACATTCATGGGTGAGGTTGTTCCTGCATATCATCTGTATCTCACTGACGATGAAGACGAATTCTATTACGGCTATGTGACATCCGATTCCGTGGTTCTATTCGACAACTGGCTTGGAGGTGTGGATGGTGATAGCAATATCACCGCTACCTTTCACCGATACGGATGGGATGGAAAGAGTCCAATCGATTCATGCACCTTCGGAATCCTCTATGGGGCGTCTGGAGTACGGAACAGGCTCTTCGTCAGCGGAAACGATAAGTATCCCAACCGAGACTGGGTCAGCGGGGAAGACCCAACATACTTCCCGGATGACGGATACATGGACTATGGGTCTCCTTCCAGTGCTCTTTGCGGTTACGGCATTGCTTCTGACGGCAGTCTCATGGCGGTCAAGAAGGAAAAGGACGGCGAAGCGACAATCTACTACCGAAAGGCGACACTAGGTATCGTCACTGACGACACGGGAACGCAGATAAGCCTTCCGAGCGGAAGCGCGGTATACAGCACAAGCTTCTCACTTGACTGCACCGCTTCCAAGACAGGCGGAATCGCTCCGAACCTCTTCACCGATTTTGCAGGCGATGTCCTGTTCGTGTCGGCAAAGGGGCAGATTGTAGGACTTGACACGACCGGCACTACCTCGACCGAGAAGAGGGTGGTAAGCACACGTTCCACGGCAATCGACAGGGTTATCGAAAAGGAAGTTGGCAACTGCCTGTGGGATGACAACGAGAACCTCTACTATCCGACAAAGAACTGGCTCTTCGTTGCAAGTTCCGACTACGAATGGTTCAAGCTCAGCATTCCCAACGTGACCTGCTTCTCGAAGCATGACGGAACAATCTATTACGGCAACAGGATAGGGGAAATCAGAGAGTTCACACCTGATGTGTTCCTCGATGAGAACACCTACTTGATTCCAGACGGAGCTATGACTCTTCTCAGTGGAACGAAGTTCGCTACGATTGCGGACAATTCCGACCTGTACAGAATCATCACGCTTGATGCCGAAGAGCTTCGGAAGGAATTCTCAAACGAGCCAAAGCAATGGGCTGACATGACGATTGCCGAAAGGGAGGAAGCCCTCGAAAAGAAATACAAGGACAATCTCGGAGAACTTCAGCTGAAGTTCCCGAAGTATGACTGCAGATGGTACGGAATAGGTCACAACGTCACGGCGAGTGTCGGCTATGACAAATACACCTTTACGGAATCGCGTGTCGCTTTCGAGAACGTGGAACTCGTTTCCTTCCTCATAGGCAAGACCGCAACGGTCACGCTCGGCGATAGGACAAGGGTAGAAGGAACGCTTGTGAACGATACCCAACCCACCGATAGAGTACCTACGCTCCGGTTCATCTCGACACAGGAAATCAATGGGGAACTGAAATGCGAAATCACGTTCGACACCGTTGACCTTCAGTATGAATATGCCGAGGGCAAGAATCTCGTTCAGTTCTTCGCAGTGATTATGGGAGTCACAAGGTTCGAGCTGTTCATCTCAGGCTATGATTCCATTGAACTGAAAGGACTGAACCCTGTCAAATCATGGTATCTTGCTGCGCCGTTCACGGCAGGAACGCTATGCTACAAGAAGGCTATTTGGAGCTACACAATCAATTCCGACACCTATGACGAGAACTTCACGACCATCTACAGGGCGACCGATTCCAACCACATCGATTCCATGGTAGTGGCTGACATGGGAACGAAATTCCTTGCGAACAATGCCCTTGTGACGAAATACAGCCTATCCGACGTGGATTACAGACAGGTTGCCTATGACCGCATGAGAGTACCGAACTCGTTCACTGCTTTCAAGCCGATGAGCGTTGCGTTCGTGGTCTTCAACTTCAAGAGCGACCTGCCGAAGAACTCGGTCCTCACGACAATGGATTACACCTACTCGCTTGCGAAGACCGCGTTCGGACGTATGTAAGGAGAATTTATGAGGAAAAACTATGGAAAAAGGAAATGGATTCTCTTCGGTTCGGCAGTTGTCGCGCTATCACTTGGCGCATGCAGTCCCAAGGAGAATCCCATTCTGAAATCGCCTGTGGCGAAATATGAGACTACCCAAAGCGAAGGGGGAACGAAGCTTGTCGTCGGCAAGGACGGAAAGGTCTATGTCGAATACAAGGACGAGAACGGGAACGGAATCCCGGATGACCTCGAAAACTACTATGCGAACAAAAGCACTGGGGAACTTTTCTCCGTCACTCTCGGTTCTGCGGTTGCCCTTGTCGTGAACATCATCTATCTCATCTACAACATCACGAAGACGAAGAAGACAAATCAGAGTATCAAGGAAATGTGCGCCGATTCCGTGAAGTTCGTATCCGACTTCAAGGAAACTGCCACAACGAACACCGAGAACACCAAAGCGGTCGTTGCCCAGAATCAGGCACTGCTCCAAAGGCTCGAATCCTCCGAAAAGGTGAATGCGGAACAGACCGAGCAGATTAAGGCACTCAAGGAAAGCAACGAAGCACTGACGAAGGGATATTCCGACATCAATGCGCAGATGAACGCAATCCTTGCCAACCAAGCTGCGATGGCAAATACCCCAGAGAACACCAAACGAGGCATAAACCAAATCGTGCAGAACAACACGAAGGAGGCTCTGATAAATGGCAGAAAGAAAGGAAAGTAAGCCGAAACTCAAGGAAACCGACCCTGTCCGCTACTACAAGAAGAAAAGGCATTGGCTTACCTTCGGAAGGTGCATGTGCTTCATCGTTCCCGCACTTGCCGTGCTTGTCACCTATGCGGTGATGGCATGGCTCAAGAAAGCCAACACGAATCCTCTCAACCCTTATCAGTTCGGTCTTGGCATCGTCCTCATGGTCGTGACCATCGTCGTTGTAGTCCTCTCTCAGCTCCATGCGGTCACCAAGGCTAACAAGAAGGATGGGAAAGGACCTCAGTTCACTTCGGCGTTCGTATGGCTCTTGCTTGCCCTCATCCTGTGGCTTCTTTACATCAGCACCTACTATCTCATCATCTTCTGTGCAGTCGAATTCATTGCCTCGTTTGCGGGAGCGTTCTTCACTTCGGCAATCAGGCAGACCTATGTCGACCAGGACAAGGAAGACACCGCCGAGAGACAGGCAAAGGCGATTGCAAGGAATATGAAGAAGAAGGAAGAAGGAATACCGCTAGAATGAGATACAGGTTCAGAAGAAAGACTCTCGACAGGGCGAAAAGAGCCAAATGGTCGATTATCCTCGGGACGTTCCTCACTCTCTTCGTGGCTGGTATCGTGACGCTTGTCACATGTGCCTACACCTACCATTGGACATGGGAAATGGTTGCGCATTGGATGAATCCGTTCTCGGAAGGCAACAACTGGGCGTGGCTCGTCTATGCTGGAATCATCGGCTTCGTATTCCTGTTGGTATGGCTCATCCACAACGCACGTGTCGAAAGGATACTGAACGATGAACGATAAGCTGAAGAAGATTACGCTCCGCTCCAAGATTTTCGCCATCATTGCGGTTCTTGTCGTGGCGGTCACGTGCATTGCGGTTCTCTTTCCTCTTGCAATCGACCCAAGCACGTTCACCGACCCACAGAAAAGAAGCCAGTGGATTGTCAATACGATAATCATAGCCGGTCT
>ERZ808262.162-NODE-162-length-48951-cov-28.089496_pt1 | contig 48951 bp, 36 predicted proteins | sample MGYA00520895_ERZ808262 | MGnify/ENA primary metagenome ERZ808262 (study PRJEB31516, sample SAMN03275588) | gut metagenome | biome: mammalia-associated habitat; material: feces | host: Papio cynocephalus | place: Kenya | collected 2012-08-02 ... | reverse complement strand
AGTTGAGTTCTACAAAATGATTCATTAATTTTGCACTTGCCACTTGACTCTACAATAGGAGTACCACAGAACTATAATTTGCCGTATTGAGAAATAAGTCGTACCTTTGTAAAGATATATACCGATAAAAGCATATACCCACCATACGTACACATTCACAAGAAACGCAGAACAGCAGAAACGCACGACACATATCCTCGATATGGATCAGATACTATACATACTACCCAGAGGTCTGAGCATCGGCATCTTGATATCGGCACCTATGGGGCCTATCGGCATGCTGGTGATACAGCGTACCCTCAGCAAGGGACGTTGGCCTGCGTTTTTCACCGGAATAGGCGCGGCTTTCTCCGATTTAGCTTATTGCCTGCTTACCGGTTTGGGCATAAGTTTTATCACCGATTTTATTGAGACGCACCAATTCGGGCTGCAAATTCTCGGAGGTATCGTGCTCGCCGCCTTCGGCATATACTTGTTCCGAAAAAATCCCACACGTGCGCTCAAGCCTTCGTCCGAGCCTTCGTCCAACAATTACGTCACAGATACTATCACCGGTTTTCTGCTGACGTTTTCAAATCCTTTGATTTTGTTTTTTATCATTGGATTGTTTGCCCGGTTCAATTTCATTCTACCTGAATACGGTACGCACCATTATATAATAGGATACGCCATGATATTTACCGGAGCGTTGCTTTGGTGGTATATGGTGACTACCCTTGTCAACTTGTTGCGCCGACGCTTTAACGTGCGCTCACTTTGGCTAATCAATCGGATTATCGGCGGCGTACTGATACTGATGGCTGTAGTAGGCGTATTTATGGCCATACGCACGCATTATTTTGCATAAAGTTTCAACACCATGCAACAACGCACGCTTCATATTCCATATATTCCCGAATTGGATTTGGCAATTTGCGACAGTGCCGAAGATGACGCAATCACCATGCTTGACCGTCGAGGCAGCCGGTGTCTTATCGACAGCCTTAATTGGGCCGACCAATATCACTACGCACCGCTGACATCGGTGACGGCCGGACATTCGGACAATGCAATATATATAGACTTCTTTGTACGCTGCAATTACCTGCGTGCCGTCAACAACAAAGACCTATCGCCCGTAAGCCAAGACTCGTGCGTCGAATTCTTTGTCTCTCCCGACCCGAATGACACGCTTTACTGGAATTTCGAATTCAATTGCATAGGAGCGCTCAACGCAAGTTTCAGACGCGAGCGTGCCCACCCCACCCGATTGACGCCCGAACAACTGGGACGCATCATCCGTCGAGCCAGTTGCGGCAACCGCCCGTTTTGCGAAATAGAAGGTATGTTTACCTGGAATATTTTAATCGCAATTCCTTTGGATTTGCTCGGTATTGAATATAAGCACGGTATCCCTGTAGTCATGGCCGGAAACCTTAATAAATGTGCATCGGCCACGTCGGCGCCGCACTACCTAAGCTGGAACCCAATTAACACTCCAACCCCGGATTTCCATCGCCCGGAATTCTTCGGAAAAATAATCCTTGATTGACGCCTAAATCCTCGTGATATTTGCTTGTCCGTAGCGGGAGTTTTTCACGCATAAACGGGACTTACTTATACCCAAACTTTTGTCGGAATACGTAACTTGCGAAGTATTAAACAATAGCAGTTTTACGGAAAGCCTGCACCAGGACTTTGCCGCAAAGTTTCCCAAAACAAAAAGATACAACCTTTATTTACAGTCAATTATACTTTTACAGGAAGCGCGAAGTTTTCTAAAACTAAAATTTCCGCAAAACTTTTAGTTAAAAAAGTTGCCCAAAATAATATATTGTCCTACCTTTGCCGATGCAATACGAGCAAGCCAATTCGATGCACTCCCGAGCGTTCGATTAGGCCCTCAACAGCAACATCACCGGAACAATTACGTCCCCAAAAAACATACACCACCATATACCCACTAAGACTATGATACAGACAGTAGTGAAGCGCGATGGCCGCGTCGTAGGCTATAACGAAGAAAAAATCAAAGCCGCCATACGCAAGGCAATGCTCCAAACGCCATTAGGCGAAGACGAGGCACTCATCCAAAAGATTGCCGATCGCATCGGCACGACCGGCAATGAGCGCATGACTGTCGAAGAGATACAAGACCGTGTCGAGCTTGAACTTATGGCGTCTCCGCGCAAAGAAGTCGCTAAAAAGTATATCGCATACCGCGACCAGCGCAGTATTGCTCGCCGCGCCAAAACCCGCGAAATGTTCCTCGAAATCATTGAAGCCAAGAATACGGATATCACACGCGAAAACGCCAATATGAACACCGATTCGCCGGCCGGTATGATGATGAAATTCGCTTCGGAAACCACAAAGCCCTTTGTAGACGACTATCTCCTGACTCCGGAATCGCGTCAAGCCGTGCGACAAGGCTACCTGCACATACACGACAAGGACTACTACCCCACCAAGAGCCTCACTTGCGTACAGCATCCGCTGGATAAAATCCTACGCAACGGTTTTGTCGCCGGGCATGGCGAGTCACGCCCGGCAAAGCGCATCGAAACAGCCAGTGTCATCGCCTGCATATCCCTCGAAACGGCACAAAACGAGATGCACGGCGGACAGGCCATTCCGGCTTTTGACTTCTACCTGGCTCCATACGTATTGGCATCGTACCGCGAAGAGCTGCGCAGCCTCTCCGAGCTTTACGGCAAGGACTTGACGTACCTTGCAGACCAAAAAGTAGACGAATATCTGCATCGCTCGCTCGAAGGCATTGACGACCCCACTGAACGCGCACGCCGGCACGCCATCAATCGTACCGTCAGCCGTGTTCACCAAGCCATGGAAGCGTTTATTCATAATATGAACACCATCCACTCGCGCGGCGGCAATCAGGTAGTATTCTCTTCCATCAACTATGGCACAGATACTTCGGCCGAAGGTCGATGCATAATCCGTGAGTTACTCCATTCGACATACGAAGGAGTAGGCAACGGCGCCACAGCAATATTCCCCATCCAAATTTGGAAGAAGAAACGTGGCGTCAATTACCTCCCCGAAGACCCCAACTACGACCTATACAAACTTGCATGTAAAGTCACGGCTCGACGCTTCTTCCCCAATTTCGTCAACCTTGACGCCACATTCAACTTCCACGAAAAATGGCGCGCCGATGACCCCGAGCGCTATAAATACGAGATAGCAACTATGGGCTGCCGCACCCGTGTCTTCGAAGATCGTTTCGGCGAAAAGACATCCATAGGCAGAGGCAATCTCAGCTTCTCCACCATCAATATCGTACGCATTGCCATCGAATGTATGTCTATACAAGACAAGCAGGAACGCATCGATAAATTCTTCTCACGTCTGGACGAAGTACTTGACATCACGGCACGTCAGCTGTGCCACCGCTACGAGTTCCAGAAGACCGCATTGGCCAAACAATTCCCGCTTTTAATGTCGCGCCTTTGGGTCGGATCCGAAAAACTACATCCCACAGACACAGTCGAATCCGTCATAAACCACGGAACACTCGGCATCGGCTTCATCGGCTTGGCCGAATGTCTTGTCGCGCTCACCGGGCACCATCACGGCGAGAACGAGGAGTCACAAAAACTGGGTCTGCGCATCGTTTCACACATGCGAAGCCGCGCCAACGAATACAGCGAGAAATATCAGCACAATTTCTCGATACTCGCCACACCGGCCGAAGGCTTATCCGGCAAGTTCACCGCTAAAGATCGCAAATCATTCGGCATCATTCCCGGAGTCACCGACAAAATTTACTACACAAACTCCAACCACGTTCCGGTATATTACCACTGTTCGCCTCGCCACAAGGCCGAGGTCGAAGCACCATACCACGAGTTGACCCGCGGCGGACATATATTCTACGTGGAGATTGACGGAGACGCTACCCATAACCCCAAGGCCATCGCCGACATCGTTGACCTTATGGACAAAAACAATATGGGCTACTGCAGCGTCAATCACAACCGCAATCGCTGTATGGACTGCGGATACGAAGATGCCACCGACAACCTCGACACCTGTCCCAAATGCGGCAGCCACGCCATAGATAAATTGCAGCGCATCACCGGCTATCTTGTAGGTACCACCGACCGCTGGAACAACGCCAAGTTGGCCGAACTCAACGACCGCGTCGTACACAAATGATTGAGCAACCGGCTAAGAATTCGGGCTCTCAGCCCGAAGGGTGCACAAACCCAGACGGACAACAGACGCTTCAGGTGATGGATATCGTTGCCGGAACAAGCGTAGACGGTCCGGGCTTGCGTACCTCGATATACCTCGCCGGATGCGCCCATCACTGCCCGGAGTGTCATAACCCTCAAACCTGGGCACCCGATGCCGGGCATCCGATGAGTGTCGATGAGATTGTACACGAAGTCGAAAAGCATGGCTTCGATGTCACCCTTACCGGAGGCGATCCTATGTACAACGCCGCAGCCGTAATCCCTTTGGCGCGCCGATTGCGCGAGGCCGGATTTAGAATATGGTGTTATACGGGGTATCATTACGAACAGGTATGCAACGACCCGGTACGAGCCAAGTTGTTGAAATATATTGATGTATTGGTTGATGGCCCGTACGTACATGCCAGACGAGACATATCGCTACTATTCCGCGGATCGGACAATCAGCGACTCGTTGATTGCCAACGCTCGACCCCCGGCCATATCATCCTATGGTCTTCAGACTTTTAGATTACATCCTATGAGAATATACTCGCAGTTTCGGGATGATGCACATTACCTCGGACTGCGACAGGATGGCAAATCATCAGTATACAGCACAAAGCAAAGCACAGCACCGTATATCGGCCTATCTTAGCTCGGATATGCGGTGCTGTGCTTTATGTATTTCGAGCTTTTACGCGTAGCTCATAATAGTTTTGCATTATTTAACATTGTAATTGCGTTTCGATTGTTATGTTTGCCCCCTGACAAACGTCTTATATACAAAAGTCGCAAACAATGGAACAAGACGCAAAGACATCGACATTCATCAGCCTCCGCAGCCGCCTTCGAGCTTCGGCACAGCGGCTATTGGCTGATGTGGACGATGTAAATGATGCGCTTCAGGAATTGTTTGTACGCGTATGGCAGAACAGGAATATCGCCGATACCGAGGAACAGAGACAAGCATTTATGCATATCACCTTGCGTAACATCTGCATAGATATGCTTCGACGCCGCCATCATTCCGAAGACATAGACACCTCGGTAGAGGCCCAAGCAACGGCGAACGATACCGCATCGCGCATCGATGACGCCGACAGCATTGATGAATTGCGACGCCGGATACGACAATGTATGTCGGGAACCATCCTGCGCGTGTTTGAGATGTATACATTTGGCGAAAAAAACTACCCGGAAATAGCCTCCGAGCTGGGCATATCCATCGATGTGGCACGCAGCTATATGTGCCGTGCACGCAAGATTGTACGCACCCAATGCCGCGAAACGTTCAAAAATTGATAACACTATATGAATGATATGGAATATAAAGACAATATGACAATAGAACAGCTTGAAAGACTGGCCCAAGCATACTTCGACTGCAAGCTCGACCGCCGTGAGGAGGAAGATCTCAAAGCAGTACTGCTATTCGCCGAGGCGCACTCGCCACTAATAGACGAGTGTCGCCTGGCGATGGGTCTCGAAAGCATAGCCGCACGTCCGCAGGTACAAGTCGCTAACGTACGTCATCAATTCAAATTCCGTAAATGGATAGCAGCAGCTGCATGCCTTGCCGCAGTCGCTGTTACGGGAGTCATAATGATGATGACAGCCGAGCAGTTGCAGGATAATTCAGAGACAGTCATAACCGTATATGCAAACGGCAAGCAAATCACCGACAGCAATCGAGCACACGACATTGCCATGTCCAAGTACAACGAATGTATCGCTCTGGCAAAAAAGCTCGAGAACGAAGCCGAAATGCGCATCAAGCATGTCAATGAGCTGCAACAGTCCGGCTCGGATATATATCAGCGAGCCATGCAGCTCAAAGCACAATCTGCTGCAACGGAGGCTTCGATTGTCAATCGTATAAATAAATATACTTCGTCAAACAATTAACCAATACAAACATATAACAAATATGAAACGCATACTATTAATACTTCTCACCGTCCTGTGCACAACTGCATGCTGGGCCAAGGGTCTCGCAACTGAAAGTCTGTTCTGCGAAAGCACCTACAAGAACAAAGCCGTGAGTGTATCCATAATCACAAAAAAGAACTCTGTATTTCGTAGCATCACCGTAAGGGGCGACGCGTCTCTCGTCTCCAAAATGGAGAGCGCAGTCAAGAAAGATCGTACCAAGGCCGCAAGTACCACCGAAAGCTACAGCAATGGCGGCGAAACTTACGATTTAATCTTCAGCGTCAACGGCGTCACCGTAATCTTCACCAAACGGAGTGACAACCGTGCCGAACTATCTCTATCCGGGAAATCAGATTCTTCCGATTGAATGAACATACACTAAATCTTTACCGGAGGGCTGTGTCAAAATAGGCGCAGCCCTCCCTATTTTTTCCTGAAATGTAATAATCGGTATGTGAAGACAAATCTGATCATATCGTTTTGGTATGATTTTATCCACCGCTTAATGGCAAAATTACGCCACCATTCAGATCCGTCCGACAATATACAACTTCTCGATAGGGCGTTCGCGCAGAAATGCCGGCAAGATGCTCTCCAACTGAGAAGGTGTCGAAAGCGGACTCAACTCCTACAACAAAGGCAAGTGGCCAATAATGGTTATCGACCACATAAGACTATTTGCCTCTTTGCCATTAGATAATACGGCATAGTCTTCCGATTAATCAGATCGTATCATGTTCATATATCGGTTTAACTGAATAAATACAACAGAATAAAATTTTATCAAAAAAATCAACTATCATATTTAGCTGTATATAAGCAAAGTATCCACAACGCGCACAAATAATAAGCTAACAACTGGAAATAATAGTTTGTAATTCAAAAATTATTCTTTAACTTTGTGAATATCGAATACAACACCTTAAAGCACAAAAAAAACGATATGATCTATGGAAAAAATTAGATTCACTGAATCTGTACTCACGAATCTCATTGTATGTGTTACATAGCACAAAATTGTCCCGTCGATGATAAACGCATTACTCCGATTCAAAAAATGTGCTAATAGAATGTATTGTCGAACAAATCCAAATATTTATTCACCATTAACGACTAACACTCAATGAAAAAAATTGATTTCTCAGAATTCGAACTCCAAGAGCTCGAAGCCACAAAAATCCTCGGAGGTAGTGGAAAAGTCACTACCCAAAACCAGTGCAACAACTCTGCTGATGGATGCGGAGTAGGAACCCTACAAAACCAGTGTAGCAATAGTGCCCAGTGCATGTGCTATATAACACAAAACTGCGAGACACAGGAGCGTTGTCTTCAGGTGAGTTGTCTCTAACTCACACTTCAATCCTCTGAGCCATGAAGCGAAGTGACTACAACTACGTGATATACACAGACCAATTCGGATATTGGTTCAATGCTTTGATCGGTGCGTCATTTCGCATCACGGCGGCCTTGAGTAAAAAAGTCGAGTACTGTGTCGACAACGACATAGATCTTCTTAAAGCTAAGGTTCCCCAATGGTTTGACCGCCTTGTCGAGTCGGGATTTATTATTCCAGACGACATAAACGAGATAGACGTTGTCAGAGAAAAGTACCATAATGCGATAAACCACAAGGACTACTTTCTCATCGTCATCCCTACGCTGAACTGCAACTATAAGTGTTGGTATTGCATCCAAGATCACAAACCATCAGTTATGACGGCAGAGACTATGGATGCTGTCAAGAAACACATAGACTATATGGTCGATGTCGAGAAGATCGAGTCGCTCCATTTAGACTGGTTCGGAGGTGAGCCGTTTATGTATTTCGACAAGGTTGTCAAGCCATTGAGCAAATACGCCTTGCAAAAATGCGAAGATGCAGGGATTCCATTTACTAATGGGGCAACCACCAACGGCTATTATATATCATCGAAAGTTGCCCGAGAACTACCGCGCCTACTTTTCTCGCAATTCCAAATCACCATAGACGGAGAAAAGCAATTCCATGACAAGGTAAAATTTGTGCACGGATGCCTGTCGACCTTCGAGCATATGCTACGCAACATTGACGGCATTCTTTCCGCCGATAAGGGCATTCGGATGTTTTTGCGCATCAACTACACGCATGAGACACTGACGCCCGAAATCGTTGGACAGGTATGTGCTTTGATTAGCCCGCAAAACAGGCCTCGCACAGTCATTACACCCCAAAAAGTTTGGCAGGAAAAGGTCGACCGGGATTATTACAAGGTGCTTATCCCAATTTTGGATGCCTTTGAACAAGCCGGCTTCTGTGTCGCCCGACACAATATGCCGATGAACTCTATGTCTTGTTATGTGTGTAAGAAATACTATAACTGTATCAATTATAATGGTTATGTAGTCAAATGTACGGCTTGCGACGATCTATATGAGGCAGAGCCAAAAGGCGTAATCTCCGATAATGGCGCCATAGAGTGGAAAGACGACTTTGACAAGCAATGTATGACCCCGTCATTCGAAAACGAGCGATGTCTTTCGTGCAAGCAACTCCCCGTATGCATGGGCCTATGTCCGCGCGACCATCTCACCGGTAAGACCCACTGCAAGAGAGACGCTATGGACGACGTATTTGATAAAATCCTATTGAACTACTTAACACATTTACATGAAACGACTGAATAAATACACCTTATGCTCCGTCTTCGCGCTTGCTCTGACAAGTGGCACGACCTTTGCGTCCGAGCCTTCGGATAGCACAGCCGCCGCGAGCGACACAACAGGCGTTGTAAGCCTCAATGAAGTGGAAATCGTTGCAGAAAGGGTGATACACAAGGGCGACCACGAAGTGCTGCTCCTGTCGGAAGACAACCGCACTTTCGGCACCAATGCGTTGGACGCCATATCATCACTCGTTTATTTTAACACCTCGCTGAACGGACGTACACTTACAAACGATCTAAACCAAAGCGTGTATATCCTAATCAACGGAGTACCTGCAGACGGCGACAGGCTGCGTACATACAAAGGTGACGATATCAAAAAAGTTGAGTATTACGCCATAGCTCCGCCTAAGTATATGATTTTTACCCATGGTCCTATCGTAAATGTCATCACCAAAAAGAAGCACAACCAACAATACGACGGATACTTCAATACATCCAATGCCGTTGCTCTTGGTGATGGTTTCAACCAGGGCGTTCTCACATATACCGACTCCCTGAACATGGTGAAAGCCGGATACTGGGTTAATTATCGTAATATCGGGAACATCGGCGAACATTCCGAATACAATTATGACATACTCGGGCGAAGCACGATGTACGACACCAAGCGCCGGTATGATGGCGCGAGACACAACATTTCAGCCGAGTACCAACGCTATCAGGGCAACCACCTGTTCAACGTGTCTGTTGTAGGTGTAATTAATCCCGGCGAACAAAATAGTTCCGGAACTTCGCTATTGACCGAAGGCACGCAGGCTTATACAGGGACAAGCCAATCGCACTTGAAATCACGAGCCAACTCGATAAATACAACAATATATTACGGCCTCACAAAAGGACGAACGTCATTTGCTGTTTCCGCCAATGGTGCTTTCGGCAAATCGTATTCGGATGCATGGTCCAAGGTGATTATGCCTGAACCATATAATCAATACAGCTACAACAACAATAGTCGATTAGACAATACTTCGTATACATTCAACACTTATGCACTTGTTACGACCCCATGGTTGGGTGGCAATTTTTCGACAGCGGCGGCATATAATTATTCCCAAATAAAGCAGGAATATTCCGAGAATACCGTTACTCCACATACGCACAACCTATTCATAAACACGGCGATGTCGTGGAATTTCAACAACGAGCTTCACATTTTTGAAGCACTCGGAGCTTCGGTATACAGCGAATATAACGGCATACAAACACGCACAACATTCTCACCACGACTGTCCTTTTCTATTAATTGGTGGCCGAAATCAGTTAAGGGGTTTAACACCCGACTCGATTTTTTAGCAATGAAGAGCAAGGCCTCTTTAAGTAGCCTAAGCGAAAGCTACTCCTATAAAGACAATTGGTTTATATTCACAGGCAATCCTGAACTAAAGGACTATTGGAGGTCAAGTGGCACGCTACTAACATCTTATAGATTCGGCGATTCCGGAAATAAGATAACAGCCAGCTATTCACTGTATTATTCCGACAAACCTTTTATAAACACATTGGCGTATGACAACGGAATGGTTATAGCCAAGCAGTATGAAATGTCTTACCGCTGTAATCATTACCTGACCATAAAAGGCTCTTGGTTTCCATTTAAGTGGTTGGAACTCGCTCCATACATCGAATTAGACGCTGAAAAGTACTCAACACTTACACAACGCTACAACCATAAGCATTTCCGTTTCGGTGGCTCTGTAATATTGCGCCACAAGGCATTAACTCTGACACTTGCGGCCAATTCGTCCGGCAGGTCTTGGTACGGAGACTTCACTGACAGGTTTAGCGCTCAATATGCCGCCGTAGTACAATACAAATGGCGCAATTGGGCCTTCGGTGCACAATGGCATTACAGCGGTCATAACGATTACGAAAGCGGAAGTATTCCCGGATTTAACTACATCATAAGCTCGGAATATACAAAATTGCATAATCTGGTGCAGTTAGACGTAATATATTACTTCTCGATAGGACATTCGCGCAGACATGCCGGCAAGATGCTGTCCAACGGAGAAGGTGTTGATAGCGGACTCAACTCCTACAACAAAGGCAAGATCACCCAGTAATCCGAGCCATACATATTAAGGAAACGGGATGAAGCGCTTCCCTTTCACAAAACAGACAGACGCTATGCAGTGCGGAATTGCTTGCATGGTGTCAGTCTGTCGTTACTACGGGGTAAAATACTCGGCTCGCTTTATCTCCGGCATGGGACAGATAGGCCATGAGGGAATGTCCTTGCTCGGACTATCCAAAATGGCACAAAGACTCGGATTTCGGACAATGAACGTCTCAATACCCTTAGCCAAGTTGTACGACCTTCCCCTACCCTGCATACTACACTGGAATCAGAACCATTTCGTAATTCTATACCGCATAGATGACCATGGACGATATCATATATGCGATCCGGCCAAAGGTATATTGCGCCTAACCGAAGCCGAGTTTTTGAGTCATTGGATCAGTGCATCGGGTAAAGGCATTGCCATGCTATTAGAGACGACGGACAAATTCGGTACAATTGTAGAAGATCATGTAACCACACCCTCGGTATTACGATTTGTGTTCGGTTATATAAAGGAATACAAGGCTTATCTATTCCAAATAGCCCTCGGTCTGGCTCTTGGCTGCCTATTGCAACTGGCAATGCCTTTTTTGACGCAATTTATAGTCGATAAAGGCATCAAACGGCACGACATCGGACTTATATGGCTGATACTTATCGGCGAAATGATGATTGTGGCCGGACGCACAGCTACAGATTTTATACGCCGCTGGCTATTACTGCATATGTCCATGCGCATCAATATCAGCCTCGTCAGCGATTTCTTTATCAAGCTAATGGAATTGCCAATGTCCTTCTTCGAGTCCAGATTGTTAGGCGATTTGTTACAAAGAGTGGCCGACCATAGCCGTATACAGTCGTTTCTGACCGGACAGGTGCTCAATGTAACCTTCGCAATGCTGAGCTTTGCGGTCTTCGGCATAGTATTGCTGATATACAACGGAGTGATTTTTGCCGTGTTTATGGGCGGCAGCATCGTTTATGCACTATGGATTATACGCTTTCTACAACGACGCAAGACTCTTGACTACGAGACCTTTGAGTACGAGGCTGTCAGCCAAAGCAAGACATACGAAATGTTATCCGCGATGCCCGAAATCAAATTGCAGAATTGCGAAAAACGCCGACGTTACGAATGGGAGGACGCACAAGCGGACCTCTTCGGGACACGCGTACGTGCGCTCAAGCTGCAACAAGTCCAAGAAACCGGAGCAATACTCATCAACGAAATCAAAAACATCCTGATTACCGTATTGTCGGCCACTGCCGTCATCGAAGGCGAAATTACACTTGGCATGATGCTGGCCATACAATATATTGTAGGGCAGCTCAATTCGCCCATCGAGCAACTAATGTCGTTTGTGTACTCATGTCAGGATATGCGCATATCGCTTGAGAGAATAAACGAAGTTCATAGAGGCCAAAACGAGGAGTCATCGGCCGGGACTCGCACACAATTTGCCGAGTCGGGCGACATTGTATTCGACCACGTGTCATTCAAGTATGACCCCGATTTGCCGGAATATACATTGAACGACATCTGTATGTCCGTACCCAAAGGAAAGATAACTGCTATTGTCGGCGCCTCGGGCAGCGGCAAAAGCACATTGCTCAAACTAATCCTCGGGTACTATCCGCCGATGGCCGGGACAATAGACATCGCCGGCGTCAACCTCAAAGAATACAATCCGCGATGGTGGAGAAGCCAATGCGGTGTAGTGATGCAAAACGGATACATCTTCTCGGAAAGCATCGAACGTAACATCGCCGCTGACGACTCCGAGATAGACCGAGCCAAATTGGATTACGCCGCACACGTAGCCAATATATACGACTTTATCCAATCGCTTCCTCTCAAGTATCACACCAAAATAGGAAACGAAGGCCTCGGACTAAGCCAAGGTCAAAAACAGCGCATACTCATCGCACGTGCCGTATATCGCTCGCCACAATACATAGTGCTTGACGAGGCCACAAACTCACTGGACGCATCCAACGAGCGTACAATCGTGGACAATCTTGCCGAATTTTTCCGCGGACGTACGGTCATCGTAATTGCACATCGTCTATCAACAGTGCGTAATGCCGACCGAATAATCGTACTCGACAAAGGCCGCATCGTCGAAACGGGTACACATGACACACTTGTCCAATCACGTGGAGTGTATTTCAACCTTGTCAAAGACCAACTTGAACTCGGACATTGACGCAAACATCTATCATCTATGGACAAACAGACACATACAGACGACACACAGCGTTCGCCCAAAATACAAAGTATGCTCGGCGAAAAACTTCCCGGAATAATCCGGTACGGCACCATCTTCGTACTGGTCATATTCGTTATATTAGCCGTCATTGCCCTACTGGTGCCGGTGTCAGAAGACGGCACAACCATATTCGGCCTTTTAGCCGATAAATAACCACACCTAAAACCCTATCTGCGCCACTTATTCTGATTTCACAGGCATACCCATACAATCACGACAATTGTTGCGTGGCAGCGGTTGATTTTTGCTGTTGCGCGTATAACGCAAAATGCGTAAATTTGCACAATAAAACCAGCTACAACGACTATGGAACAGTCTCGGGACATCTACGTTGATGTCTGTGATATACATACACATGTACATATCGCCGGAAACGAGGACGGTATGCCGCTTATTCTTATGCATGGCTGGGGATGCAATGTATCCACCGTAGCCTCCATAGAGTCAGTGTGCGCCGTCAACGGATGCCGAGTATACAACATCGACCTACCCGGATTCGGTCAAAGCTCCGAACCGCCGTCTGTATGGGGCATCGAAGAATACACTCGTCATATCGAGGCTTTGGCAAAGGAACTCGGCATCATGCGTCCCATCCTCGTTGGACACAGCTTCGGAGGGCGTATATCCATACTTATGTCTTCGCGCAACGATGTACGAGCCGTCATATTGGTGGACGCCGCCGGTATACGTCCGCGCCATAGCCTAAAGTATTACATCAGAGTATACAGCTATAAAGCAGGCAGACGCTTAGCCTATGCGCTACTGCCACGCACCAAAGCCGGAGCCGTCGTCGAGCGTATGCGCCGTCATCGCGGCTCGTCCGATTACGCCAATTCCACACCGATGATGCGAGCAATACTCAGTCGCTGTGTAGGCGAAGACTTACGGCACGTTATGCCGTCAATCAAGGCTCCCACCCTGCTGATTTGGGGCGAAAACGATACAGCAACCCCCATCGGCGACGCACACATAATGGAGAAAAACATTACCGATGCCGGACTGGTTTCTTTCGCCGGATGCGGGCATTATAGTTTTCTGGACAATCCGGTCGGATTTCGCGCCGTAGTTACATCATTTCTCAATTCGCTCAGAGACAAGAAATAATGACAATACAAATGACAATATTCGCATCCGCCGCCGCTTTGGCTATGGCCGTAGCGCTGTTCCTCGAACTGCGTCGCGACCTTATGATGCTACAACAAAACTCGTATCGCAACTCTCGGTATATGCAATGGCTGCGCGAAAGCGGCGACAGCACTTCAATGTCGAGACTGTGCGTCTTAATTATATTCTTTATCGGGCTTACCAATCTTCACCTATCCGGCATTGCCCTTGGTGCGGCACTACTCTACGGCATTATCCGTACATGGCAACTGGCCACCAGGCATTACAAAAAGCCTCTTGTAATGACGCGGCGCGCCGCACGCATAATGATTGCTTCCTGCATCATTACCATAGGTGTTACCTGCGCCTCAACGCTGCTGATAGGCGATGTCTATGCGCCCTACGCTTTTGTAGCGGCCGAGTCCCTCACGGCATGCTACGCCCTGTCGCACGGCATAATTATGGCGGCCTGCTTCATCCTCATTCCTGTCGAAAATGCAATCAATAGACGCTATATCAACGATGCACGTCGCCGTATTGCAGATATGCCACGTCTTAAAGTGATTGGAATTACGGGAAGCTACGGCAAAACCTCGACCAAGCACTTTCTGAATCATATACTTGCCGAACAATTCAGCGTCTGCATGACCCCAGGCAACTTTAATACCACGCTCGGCGTCGTACGCACCATACGCGAGTACCTGAAGCCTTACGATGAAATATTCATCGCCGAAATGGGAGCAAAACAGCGCGGAGACATTCGCGAAATTTGCGACATCGTGCATCCTTGTATGGGCATTATCACCGCTGTAGGGCCTCAACATCTCCAATCATTCAAGACCATCGAAAATGTGCGCGACACCAAATTCGAGTTGGCCGATGCACTACCGGCTGACGGCCTCGCAGTAGTCAATAATGACTTTGAAATGATTCGCACACGTAAGGTGGACAATGTCGCTGTAGCTCGCTACGCAGTGGACAATACAGACGAAGCATCCTACCGCGCATGCGACATTGCCACAACTGCTCACGGCACCTCATTCACCATCGTAGGACCCGATGGACTGCACCTGCAACTCCAAACACAATTGGTAGGCCGCTGCAATATCTCCAATATCACGGCCGCAGTCATCATTGCGCTCAAACTCGGTGTAGCAACCGCAAAAATTACATTAGCAGTACGCACGCTCAGTCAAGTGGAACATCGCCTGTCGGTACGCCGTTTACCCGGTTCGTATACCATCCTGGATGATGCATACAACAGCAATCCCGGCGGAGCTGAAATGGCCTTAGACGTACTTGCCGATATGGCACAAGACAGCCGAGGTCGCGCAATTGTCGTTACTCCAGGAATGATCGAGTTAGGCGAGAGACAAGAGGACCTCAACCACACATTCGGTACTCAGATAGGCCGTAAAGCCGACATAGCTCTTGTCGTCGGTCAATACAATCATAATGCTATCGTCAAAGGCATCGAGGAGACCAAAGACGCAGAAAATGGTAAAGGCACGGAAGTCCTTGCCTTTGACACCTTTGCACAAGCCCAGCAATACATTGTAATGCATGCCGGACATGGTGATGTAGTATTATACGAAAACGACTTGCCTGACACATTCAAGTAATCGACTAAGTCTCAGTATCAATAATTTAGCGTTACACAAGCAAACAACAACACAATATATACAGAATTATGAAAACCAATATCGGCGTATTTTTCGGCGGACGCTCGACCGAGCACGAAATATCTGTAATCTCGGCATCTCAGGCTATGAATGCCATCGACCGAACACTCTATGACATAACCCCAATATATATCACCAAAGGCGGACAATGGTATACAGGTGAAGCCTTGATGGAGGTTTCCAATTACCGCGATGTCCCAGCGCTTTTACACCGTTGCACCCCGGTATATATGCGTCCCATATATGGCGACACCGCACTCTATACCGATGTATCCTCGATGTTTGGCACCAAAGTCAAGAAAGTAGCCACACTTGACGTAATTATCCCGGTACTACACGGAGCCAATGGCGAAGACGGATCATTCCAAGGCATTTTGCAGGCTACGGGTATACCTTACGCCGGATGCGATGTATTGGCTTCTGCCAACGGTATGGACAAAATCACAATGAAGATGATACTCCGTGCTTGCAATATACCGGTGGTGGACTACACCTGGTTTACAGATCAAGAGTGGGCTTCAGACCCCGACGCGGTTATCGCTCAAGTAGAGAAAGTATTATCTTACCCCGTAATTGTCAAGCCCGCCGACCTCGGGTCTTCAGTAGGCATTGCACGCGCTGACAATCGTGAGGCTCTCGCCGAAAAAATCACTGAAGCAGCCAAGTACACGACACGTCTCATCGTCGAACATCTCGTCGAGCAACTCAAGGAAATCAACTGCTCCGTCCTTGGAACAAGCGATGACTATCGGACGTCTGTACTCGAAGAGCCCATCAAAACAGGCGAAATCCTCTCGTATACAGACAAGTACATGGGAGGCAGCAAAGGCGCCAAAGGTATGCAAGCCTCGGCCAAACGTATTCCGGCCGAATTGGACGAGGATGTCACCAAACGCATCCAATTCCTTGCCGGAGAGACTTTCCGCGTATTGTCCTGTCACGGAGTGGCCCGCGTCGACTTGATAATAGATGATGCTAACGGCTTGATATACATCAACGAAATCAACACCATACCGGGCTCGCTATCCTTCTACTTATGGGAGGCTTCGGGCATTAAATTCAGCGAACTAATGTCGCAACTGGTATCTCTTGCGCTCAAACGTGCTCGTCATCAAAGCCAAAAAATAGTATCATACGACCAAAACATCTTTGCCCTCGGCGGCGGTACAAAAGGCGCAAAAGGCGCAAAAGGAATAAAAGCATAATCACGCCGAAACGCCCTAATATAATGTGCAGACATCGAAAGGTGTCTGCATATTATATTCTTATCAGCATCATCGCTACACATAATTCACTGACGTAGCGCCTAATGTCACAATCGAATCAAGCTTTTACGTATGGATAAAAACCGCATAGTATCTTTTGTTTGGCAGCATATTCTGCTGCTGTTTTCGTTGTTTATAATGACTCTTGGCGTGGCTCTATGTGTCCAAAGCCAACTGGGGTCAAGCGTAATTTCATCGCTTCCGTATGTATTCGAATGTGCCGGAACAAAGGGTACTATGCCGGCGCTGACTATCGGTCAGTACACCTATATTATGAATGCCGTGTTTGTACTCCTCCAGATTGCCATTCTAAGACGACAATTCGAAGCCGTCCAGTTTTTCCAGCTATTGATTGGTTTTGTCTTCGGCTCGCTCATAGACCTGAATATGCTCTTGACTTCAATGATGGTGACCGATTGGCTACCAGGCAAAATTATACTGCAAATTGCCGGATGTACTGTAATGGGTTTTGGCATATCACTCGAGGTGAGATGCGGTTCAGTGACTATGCCCGGCGAAGGTCTGCCGGTTGCAATAAGCCGTGTAACTTCCCTCGCTTTTTCCACCATTAAAATCGGATTTGACATCTTCATCGTTGTATGCGCCATTATCGCATGCTACATATTCTTTGGACAGTGGTTATGGAACATTGTTGGCATAGGCACTTTATTTGCCATGGTATACGTAGGCGTATGTGTGCGATTTTTTGGCAAACATATCGGATGGTTTGAGCGCGTACTCAATTATCGTCCCGGATTCAGGCGCTATATCTACGGCCTGGCCCGGTATCTGTTTAAGTAATACGGACGTTCTTAGTATGCCTATCTATGGTGTGCCAATGTTTCGGCCAAAGCCTCGGCACATCGACGGCCGTCTATGGCGGCGGACACGATGCCCCCGGCATATCCGGCACCTTCGCCGCATGGATACAGGCCGGACACCTCGGTATGCACTAATGTCGTTTCATCTCGCGGGATACGTATGGGCGAACTGGTTCGAGTCTCGGCGCCTATAACACATGCATCTGAGCATAAGAAACCGCGATGACGGCGTCCGAATTCACTAAATCCCTTTTGCAAACGATATGCTACCGCGCCGGGCAACAGTTCGTCTACTCGTGCCGGATGTATTCCTGCCGTATATGAAGTGGGAGGCAATGAGGCAGACGGCCGCGAAGCGACAAAATCAGTCATACGCTGTGCCGGTGCATTAAGACTGCCGCCGTCTTCAAAGAATCGATGTTCGATAGTCTCCTGATAGTGCATCATACGCAGCACGTCATTGCCCTCTACATCCTCCGGGAGTATTTCCACAACCATTCCGCTGTTGGCCCAGCGTGTACCGCGGTTGCCGGGTGACATCCCATTGACCACCAATTCGCCGGGCACACTTGCCGCGGGAATGATATAGCCGCCGGGGCACATACAGAACGAATATACAGCCCGATTATCCACACGTGTCAGCATCGAATATTCGGCAGCCGGCAGGTATTTGCCTCGTCCATTCGGATTGTGGTATTGTATCCGGTCTATGATATTTTGAGGATGCTCCAAGCGTACACCGACAGCAATACCTTTTGCCTCGAGCGCAAGGCCTTTATCTGCAAAGAAATGGTATATATCTCGTGCCGAATGACCCGTAGCAAGAATTACAGGCCCCCGAAATGATTTACCATCTGCCGTAGTCACACCTACGACATTACGTACCCCGTCTTTATCTTCAATATTCAGAGAAACAACGCGTGTACAAAAATGTACAACACCGCCACATCGTTGAATTGTCTGACGCATAGCCTTTATAATGGTCGGCAGACGATCCGAGCCAATGTGCGGATGTGCATCTACAAGTATATCGCGTAATGCCCCATGCTGATGGAAAATATTGAGAATAACATCTACCGGGCCGCGTTTGCGACTACGAGTGTATAGTTTACCATCCGAATAGGCTCCGGCACCGCCTTCGCCAAAACAGTAATTGCTGTCAGCATCAACAATTCCACTACGACTGATTGCAGCCAGGTCTACGCGACGGCTGTCCACATCCTTGCCACGTTCCAAGATTATCGGACGAATACCCGATTCGATAAGTCTTAGAGCGGCAAACAATCCGGCCGGACCGGCACCTACGACAATAGCTTCCGGTGCATTGACAGCCACCGGCTCAAACTTTATGGGCCGTGCAAGATCAACCGTTGTGTCTATTTTGTCTATATGAACTATAACAGCAAGATTGACCTTTACATTACGCTGCCGCGCATCTATGGAGCGACGCACAATGTCTAAGCGGCAAATACGGTTGACATCTATGTCCATCTTGGTGGATATGTATACGCGCAAAAGCGCGTCATCGGCAGCTGTCCGTGGATCTACCGTCAATTCTATACGATCAGTCATATTGGTTCATTCTTTTGGCTTATTGCAATTCTATCATAGCGCAAAGGAGCTATATGCTATATATTATTTTATTTTAGAGACTTACCCCTGCTACATATATCTGCGGCAGGGGTAAAATCTTTATTTTTGCTTATTATGACACGCTCTATGTTTAGTGCCACATACGTACCCGTCATGGTTATGTCCGATGACCGAATCCGACGTATGTTTATAAGAGCTTAATGCTGATATAGCGTTTGGGATGGGCTTTGATATCGGTGAACAGCGAATCGAGACTCTGCACAGTGGCATTGAGGTTGTGGTACAGCGCCGGATTATTCATCAATTGACCCAATGTCGAATTGGGGCTCTTAAGTTGTTCCGAGAGAGCCTTAAGGTTCTGTGCTGTGGCGTTCAGCGTTGTCATAAGCGAGTCTACGGGTATAGTGCTTAGTTTATCAGAAAGTATGGCAATATTACCCACTGCCGTGGAGGCGTTGCCCGTAATGGTCTTGACATCCGATGTTATTGGAGGAAGCGTGCGCATAATACCATTTAGAGCCACCGTGGCTTTTTCTATATTTGCTGTGATTGCATCAAGTCGCTTCACCGAGGTTGCGAGAGCGGGATCGGAAACGAGGGCATTGACACCGGTAAGCAAAGTATCCACCTTTGGGACTATTGCGGCTACAGACGGCAATAGGTCATCTGAAATATTATCCATCATACCCTTGGGTACTACGCCGGGTATTTCGGAGCCTACTTCATAAAAATCTTTACCCGGAGCCAATACAAGCTGAATGGATGCGGTACCCAGCAAATCGCTGGAGAGAACGGCTTGCGAGCCCTTGGGCAAGCTGAGGTCCTTGTCAAGTGAGATCTCGACACGCACATGTCCCGGGTTGTCGTACTCGTAGGTTATGTCTCTTACTTGTCCCACTTTGTAACCGCTCAAGGTCACCGGCGCCGATATTGCCAAACCTTGGACATCGGTATAGGTTGCATAATAATAATTGGTTGCCTTGAATACGTTGACACCTTTTAGGAAGTCAATGCCAAATACCAAAATGGCAAGTGCCGAAAGGGCACACACGGCAATAAGAATCTCTTTTCTGAAGACTTTATTCATTGTCTATTTGGTTCGTGTATTTGGTTCGTGTTATCGTATTGCGGTGCATAATACCGCTTGTTGCTTCTATTTATTACTGTTATTACTCTTATTTTACGGAACGTGTCTTATCTTCTTTTTTTCTTGTTATTGGGCTTATCTGCAAATGCAGTGTGCTGTTTGCCGACTTCTCTTTGTCTTATAGTCCGTTCGTAATACTTCTTAACGGCATTAAATAATGCCTGAGCACATTCTTCTCGTCCTTTTTCATCGGCAAAGAAATCTTCGATAGCCGGATTGCAGATAAAATCAAGCTCGACCAATACGGCCGGCATCGAAGTAGCCCAAAGCACCCAAAAATTGGCTTGTCGCAATTTCTTGTCTACACGTCCTGCGGTACTTACCAATTCGTCTTGCGCCAGCCGTGCAAAGTCAATACTCTGTCTTATATGGACATCCTGACTCAATTCAAACAATATGTATGACTCAACCGAATTTGGGTCAAAACCGCTGTATTTTGCGGTATAATCCGGTTCGAGTTCGATTACCGAATTCTCACGCATGGCCACTCTCAGGTTTTCGCTTGACTTTCCACTGCCAAGCGTGTACACCGAAGTGCCTTGCACATTGTTCCCGCCGGACTTTACCGAGTTGCAATGTATGCTTACAAACAAGTCCCCGTGCGCTTTATTTGCAATATCGGCACGACCTTGTAGTGTGACAAAGCGATCTGTCTTTCTCGTATATACCGTCTGGATGTCCAAGCCTGCATCTTCAACCATACGCCCTACTCGCTTGGCGACATCGAGGACCACGGCGCTTTCGGTGGTTTTGCGGCACGCGCCCGGAGCGCCGATGTCCTTGCCTCCGTGTCCAGGATCAAGCACCAGGACAAACGGCTGTGTGTCATCCGCAGCCGATATGCTTACGGTACACAGCATTAACGAGACAAGTATTGTGTATATGCGGTTGACAGTCATTATCAAAATATCTTTTATATGCACAACGCTCTCACCATATGGCAATACGCTTGCGCAATTTATCTGCAAAAATACTAAAAAGTTCGCCACTAACAGCCATTACTCACTTTATTTTTGAGCCGATGGAGACTTTTCCGCCAACTTTGATGTTATATCTTCCATTTTTGTCTAAATTTGCGCGAATTTTATTCCGTCAAGCATTATGGTCAAAAAATATACATCTATTTCGATAATTATAATTATAACATCGCTACTATGCACATTCGTGGGATGCACAAATGGCGACAATGATTGGACCCCGGAACCAATTACTCGGCTTGACAGCCTCGCGCTTAAATATCATAACGGAGCCTGCGAATCGATGCCGAAGGATATTAAGGCGTGTGCCGAAGCTTTATTGCAGTATCTAGGCCCAACGCATGGGGACACGACCTGGCAGGCTTACGCATCATCTCGTGCTGTAGCGGCGTTTGCGCCCGATGCAGCAAAAGTATTTCCTGATCTATCCTCAATGCGCGATAATTTGGGGATGTTATTGCACAATGCCGCCGCTAAAGGCTTGGTATTGCCTCATCGTCATTATGCATCCGTAGTATGGTCCGACCGTAAGTCAATAGTAATCAACGAACCTTATGTTTTTATCGCTCTAAACCATTACTTCGGCAGCAACCATCCTGCATATTCCGGGTGGCCCAAATATATTCGCGACACAAAAAAACCGCAAATGCTACCTTACGACCTAGCCGAAGTACTCATTGCTGAAGCTTATTCATATGATAGTCTTGCAATTGTACAACGCACCGTATTGTCGCGCTTATTGTACGAAGGTGCATTAGCCTACGCCAAGACGCACATCGTCCCGGAAGCCTCAGAGGCTCTTGCACTCGGATATGACGATGCAACTCTGGCAGACATACAATCCAACGAAGCATTTATTTGGAGACACCTTATCGAGGGTCAAATGCTATATTCGACAGATGCGACACTCATAGAGAAGCTATTTGCCCCGGCGCCGCAAACATACATCATCAGCCCCGATGCGCCAGGTCGCGTAGCTCGTTATGTCGGCCTACAAATAGTCAAGTGCTATTTGAATAAACATCCTGAAACTACTCTGACTCAATTGCTATCCCCTGACTTTTTCGGAGTAAAAAACAGCCTCAAAAAAGCAGGATACAATCCTGTTTAATAAATATTAACCATTGAACACTCCTCCCCTCTTCGATACACGCACACGCTGTTGTTAAATGTTAAAACGGGCGTTTTGGGCAACATTTTTGCACAAATAAAAGGCCGTATACACCAAGCATATTTTTGATATTCAACACATTAGTTGTACCTTTGCAACGTAAATCCCAAAGGAAATCGGCGCTACAGCGTTAGCGCCTTGCCGAAAATCGGCAGGATGTACCATTACAAGCAGTGTATGCCCCGGTGTACATCTTAGTGTAGAACTATAAAGATTTGCGATGAAAAAACAACTTATTATTATTGTGCTTTTAGTCGGTCTGCTTTTTATCACCTACGGTTTTGAAACCACATCCACGACAGTGACTATCGGCGACGAAGCTCCGGCATTCAACGTAAAAAATGCACAACGTACATTCGCGCCTAACAACAAGGGACGCTATACGCTCATAGCATTTTGGATCTCAGAAGACGCACAATCACGTATTACAGCCACCGAATACAGCCGCTGGTATCAGCAGGCCGGAAACGCGAACGTCATTGAGTATGCCGCCATAAACCTCGATGAAGACCCCATATTATACCGCGAAATTATTCGCCAAGACCGTCTACCTGATATGACACAGTACTATGCAGGTTCGGCTCTTACACAAAATCTGCGAATGACTTACGGCATTTCAGACCACTATGGCGCAGTACTTATTGGCCCCGATGGTCGAATTGTCGCCGTCAACCCCGCAAAATCCGCTTTGGAAGCACTGGCACTTCCTCAATCTTAGAGACTACCATCATCCAAAGGCCAACATTTCACTCATTTGGATAGCGACTTCTACCGAGAACGGCACTAAGGCCGTTCTCTTTTTTGTCGACAAAAAACCGGGTACAAATTATTCGGACGTTTTTATAGCCGAATAATATGGGCGGACGCAAAAAAAAGACTACCTTTGCAGTGAGATTAGTCTCACCCAATCCTTTCAATTACCATTCTTCAAAAGAAAATGAATACACCACAAGTACCTTTCAAAATCTTCGCCGGCACGCGCTCGCTCTATATGGCCGAAGAAATCTGCCGCGAGCTGAACGTGCCCTTAGGCAAGATGAACATTCAGCACTTTGCCGATGGAGAATTTGAAGTATCTTTCGAGGAATCCATTCGAGGCTGCGAGGTATACCTTGTACAGTCCACATTCCCTAATAGTGACAACTTGATGGAATTGCTACTGATGATAGATGCCGCAAAGCGCGCATCGGCACGTTCCGTCATTGCCGTGATGCCATACTTCGGATGGGCACGTCAGGACCGCAAGGACAAACCACGCGTATCCATCGCCGCTAAATTGGTAAGCGACCTGCTGATGACAGCCGGTGTAGACCGCGTAATCACTATGGATCTACATGCCGATCAGATACAGGGATTCTTCAATATTCCCGTTGACCACTTGTACGCATCCTCGGTATTTATACCCTATATCCAGTCGCTCAAACTCGAAGACTTGGTAATTGCGACGCCCGATGTAGGCGGTGCAAAGCGAGCCAACTCCTATGCCAAATATCTCGGTGTCCCTTTGGTTCTTTGCCACAAGCAGCGAGCCAAAGCTAATGTGGTCGAACACATGACCATTATAGGCGATGTCAAAGACAAGAATGTAATTCTGATTGACGATATGGTAGACACGGCCGGTACAATAGCCAAAGCCGCAGACTTAATGATGGCAAATGGTGCCCGTAGCGTACGTGCCGTTGCATCTCACGCCATAATGAGCGACCCGGCCACACAACGCGTAATGGACAGTTCTCTTTGCGAGATGATTTTCACTAATTCAATCCCCTACAACAAGGAATGCTCAAAGTGCCACATCATTTCCATCGCCGGCATCTTTGCAGATACCATACGCCGCGTACACGAAAACCGCTCAATCTCATCGCAATATCTCATCAAATAACACCCAACACCCTGCATCTGATTGCCTATGACTGACAGTCGCAAGGGGACAAACGCGCAGCGTCCGGTAATATACCAGATGCTGCCGCGCTTATATACCAACTATTGTCCCAACCCCATACCGGGAGCCCCCATCACCAAAAATGGCTGCGGAAAGCTCAATTCAATTACCGACACCCTAATCCGCGATATTGCATCCTTGGGCGTCACCCATATATGGTACACCGGTATCATAGAACACGCCCACGATGCAGACTACACCCGTTACGGTATAAGACACGACAATCCATATATCATCAAGGGCCGCGCCGGCAGTCCCTATGCTATTACCGACTACTATGATATAGACCCGGACTTGGCCGAACACGTGCCTGCCCGTATGGCCGAATTTGAAGCGCTGGTACATCGCACGCACGATGCCGGGCTGAAAGTCATCATTGACTTTGTACCAAACCATGTGGGACGTCAATACCATAGCGATGTAGCGCCTGAGGGCATCAAAGATCTCGGCGATGGAGACAATAAGGAAATGTTTTTCTGTCCGAACAACAACTTTTACTACATTACTCGTCAGCAATTTGCACCACAAGGCGTATACCTCGGAGAGCCGGGCTCGGCTGACGCCTACGTCGAATTTCCGGCACGGGCATCCGGAAATGATTGCTACACGGCATTTCCGAGTCGTAATGATTGGTACGACACCGTCAAGTTGAACTATGGTGTTGACCCTTGGAATAGTTCCAAACACTTTGAGCCCATACCCGACACATGGCACAAGATGCTTGATATTATGATGTTTTGGGCCGGTAAAGGCATTGACGGAATGCGCTGTGATATGGTGCATATGGTGCCTGTTGAGTTTTGGAATTGGGCCATTGCGCAGGTCAAACACCGCTATCCACACATCATATTTATTGCCGAAATATACGATGTAGCTTTATACCGTCAATATATCCACTATGGTGGGTTTGACTACCTCTACGACAAAGTGACATTATATGACACCCTACGCAATATCGTTACCGGTAGCGGCACTTCGGCAGCGGCACTGACAGGTTGTTGGCAAACCGTGGACGACATTCGCGACCACATGTTGCATTTTCTCGAGAACCACGATGAGCAGCGTTATGCATCCCCCCAATTCGCCGGACGTGCCGACACCGTTCTCCCGGCATTAGTCGTAAGCGCCACCTTCGACCGCGGTCCTATGATGATATATATGGGACAGGAACTTGGCGAACAAGCCCTTGATGCCGAAGGATACAGCGGACATGACGGACGCACAACCATTTTTGACTATTGGAGCATCGAAAAAATACGACGCCACTTAGCCAAGGGTACATGCCGCGGCAGGCTTACCGCCGATGAAAAGAGATTACGTCAGACTTACGCCAAGGTCCTGCATCTATGCAACGATAGCCCGGCTATAAACCACGGGAATTTCTTTGACTTGATGTATGTCAATTACGACAACTCGTGCATAAATCCGCACTATCACTATGCGTATATGCGAGGCGATGGCAATGAAACATTCCTTATCGTATGCAATTTCGATAGTAGTGATGCCGATATCAGAGTAAATGTACCTTGTGCAGCATTCGATTATTTACGACTACGACCGGGCCGTTATAATGCAATCGAAGCCCTATCCGACGATGAGACGACACTTGATATTATGCCGGATAGTCCGGTGTCCGTTTATGTTCCGGCACATGGCGCCACTCTATGGCGAATGAACATCTGGTAAACACGACTTGGTCGTGTATTCTAATTCTTAAACATCAACCCTGCAACCGACATCGGAGACAGGGTTGAATCGTATAAATCGGTATCTATCAGTCAAAAGTCGATAAGCCTATAAAAGTCGATAAGCCTATATATAATAAGCCAGCCAGTTGTATCACACCTTCAATCAGGCAAACTGCCTCGTCCTAAAAAAAGTGGCGATAGGTCATAAAACTGGTCTCTAAAATAGCCTAAATACGATAGGATTTCAGAGTCTGCCGAGACAAAACGGCAATCAATCTGAGAAGATGCCCTGCTACTATATGCGGGAACTGGCCTCAGCCCGACATGTGTGTCGGCACTTTTCGGCTTATATATTGGCTTTTTCGGCCGAAATTTAGTAATTTTGCGATTGATTTATACAAAATTTTGACTATAAAACATCTAATTAGACAATTCAAATGAGCATCAACAACCTGCCCCCTAAATATAATCCCGAAACCGTAGAAGGTAAGTGGTACGAATACTGGATGCAACACAACATGTTCCACAGCGTACCTGACGGACGCGAGCCCTACTCCATCGTCATCCCACCGCCAAATGTCACCGGCGTTCTACACATGGGTCACATGCTCAACAACACGATACAGGACATCCTGGTGCGCCGTGCCCGCATCCAAGGCAAAAACGCCATTTGGGTACCCGGCACCGACCACGCCTCCATTGCCACTGAGACAAAGGTTATTGCCAAGCTGGCCAAAGAAGGCATCAAGAAAAGCGAACTTACACGTGAAGAATTCCTCAAACACGTCTGGGATTGGACTGAAACTCATGGAGGTATCATTCTCAAGCAACTACGCCGTCTCGGCGCCTCTTGCGACTGGGAGCGTACTGCCTTCACTATGGATGCTCCACGTTCCGAAGCGGTCACCAAAGTTTTCGTCGACCTATACAATAAAGGGCTGCTATATCGCGGCCTACACATGGTCAACTGGGATCCGGTGAACCGTACGGCCATCTCCGATGACGAAGTAAATTACGTACAAGAACACAGCCACCTATTCTATTTGCGCTACTACCTCGCTGATGACTGCAAGATTACACCCACCGAAGGCCAGGTGATACACACCGATGAAAACGGACGGCACTACGCTTTGGTGGCCACTACTCGCCCCGAGACAATTATGGGCGATACGGCGATGTGCATCAACCCCAAGGACCCTAAAAACACTTGGCTGCGCGGACATCACGTAATCGTTCCTCTGGTAGGCCGTGAAATCCCCGTAATTGAGGACCGATATGTAGACATTGAATTCGGTACAGGATGCCTTAAAGTCACGCCCGCGCATGACAAAAACGACTATATGCTAGGCAAAACACACAACCTCGAGTCTATAGACATATTCAACGATGACGCCACCATTGCGGCAACTGCCGGAATGTACGTTGGCATGGACCGCTTTGAATGTCGTAAGGCAATCGCCGAGGACCTCAAAAAAGCCGGGTTGCTTGAACGTGTCGAAGACTACACAAACAACGTTGGATACAGCGAGCGGACAAAGGTGGCAATCGAACCGCGACTATCTCTGCAATGGTTTGTTTCAATGAAACATTTCGCCGAAATTGCGACACCCCCCGTAATGGATGACATTATCCGCTTCGTACCCGAAAAATACAAGAACACCTACCGCGCATGGATGGACGGCATCAAAGACTGGTGCATAAGTCGCCAATTATGGTGGGGCCACCGTATCCCGGCATGGTATTACGAAGGCACAGATGGCGAAACGCATATAGCCGTGGCCGTCAACGAAGAAGATGCGCTCAAAATTGCACGCAAAGACTCGGGCAACGATGCGTTGCAACTTTCGGATCTTAAACGAGACCCGGATGCCCTTGACACTTGGTTCTCCTCATGGCTGTGGCCTATCACTCTTTTTGACGGCATCAACAACCCCGGCAACGAAGAAATCAAATACTATTACCCGACAGCGACACTCGTGACCGGACCGGATATCATATTCTTTTGGGTGGCACGAATGATTATGGCCGGATACGAATACATCGGTACATACCCGTTCCGCAACGTATACTTCACCGGCATCGTGCGCGACAATCTGGGGCGCAAGATGTCCAAGAGCCTCGGCAACTCACCCGACCCGATCGAACTTATGGACAAATACGGCGCCGATGGCGTACGTATGGGTATGCTCTTGGCCGCACCCGCCGGCAACGACATTCTCTTTGACGAACACCTCTGCGAACAAGGTCGCAACTTCTGCAATAAATTGTGGAATGCCTTCCGCCTGCTAATCGGATGGCAGGTAGACGATACGCTAAAGCCCACCGAAGTGTCCGAAAAAGCTAACATTTGGTTTAAAGCGCGTCTGTCACAGACCATTGAGCAAGTGGACGACCTTTTCGAGAAATTCCGGCTCAACGAAGCTCTTATGGCCATATATCGTCTTGTCCGCGATGACTATTCATCTTGGTATCTTGAGATGATAAAACCGGAGTACGGCAAACCTATCGACAGCGCTACTTACGAAAATGCTATCGAATACATGGACGCACTGCTGCGTCTGCTGCATCCTTTCATGCCATTCATCACCGAAGAACTTTGGCAAGACCTTCGTCAACGCCGCCCCGGCGAATCGGTAATGTATGCCACAGCGCCCAAGGCCACCGAATACTCTCCGGCTCTCATTGATGCTATGGCCGTGGCTCAAGTGATCGTCACCGCCGTACGCGGAGCACGCGCCGCCAAAGGTCTTTCGCCGCGACAGGTTCTCGTTCTTAATGTTCTGGGCTCTCTTGATAAATATGTTCCAACCGAAGTAATCGTAAAACTGGCCAACATTGATAGCATCCACGAAAATGCCGAAAAAGACCCGCTGGCCGCTTCGTTTATGGTCGGGACTACCGAATTTAACATCCCGATGGAATCGACAGTAGACGCCGAGGCCGAACTTCAACGCCTGAACAAAGATCTTGAATACAACCGCGGCTTCCTAACGAGTGTCGAGCGCAAGCTCTCCAACGAACGCTTCGTAGCCAATGCACCGGCAGCCGTTGTTGAGGCCGAACGTCGCAAACAGGCTGATGCAACAGCCAAAATTGCAGCTCTCGAAGCATCCATTGCAGCTATCAAATCACAGAAGTAATGCGGATATCCGTTATCATACGTTTTGCCATACTATTTGTCCTATGGGCATTGCTCGTGGGCTATATAGTGTTGCATACCAAAGTGACGTTGTACATCATTTTCGTGATAATTGCCTCGGCCATTATTATATTTGTGCCGATGTATAAGAAATACGTAAAAAATGACCAAGGTCCAAAGCTCTAAATATCCGCTACTGTCAACCATCGACACTCCGGCAGACCTACGCAAACTTGATATAAACCAGCTACCGCAAGTCTGCGCCGAAATACGAGCCATGCTCATTGAGACCCTGAGCCACAATCCGGGTCACTTTGCATCATCTATGGGCGCAGTGGAAATCACCGTAGCCCTACATTATATCTTTGACACCCCATACGACCGAATAGTATGGGACGTAGGACATCAAGCATACGGGCATAAAATTCTCACCGGACGGCGCGATGTATTTGACACATTACGGACTTTCGGCGGAATATCCGGATTTCCCAACCCGGACGAAAGCCCTTATGATACCTTCAGCGCCGGACACGCATCCAATTCGATTTCCGCAGCACTGGGGATGGCCATAGCGGCTCGCATCAAGAACGACACCCCGCGACGAAACGTTGTGGCCGTTATCGGCGATGCATCCATCTCTGGCGGCTTGGCCTTCGAAGGGCTCAACAACGCGGCCAATACGCCCAATAACCTTCTCATTGTGCTCAATGACAATGACATGTCTATCGACCGAAATGTTGGGGCTCTCAGCCGTTACCTCACCCATCTGACAACTTCGCCCGGATATAACGCCCTGCGATACAAACTATACCGCGGAGCCGTCAAGATGGGCCTCGTCAGCGAACGCAGGCGCGGCAAAATTCTACGCTTCAACAACTCGCTGAAAGCGATGCTGTCTTCCGAACAAAACATATTCGAAGGTCTCAATATTCGCTATTTCGGGCCCTATGACGGCCATGACGTGGTAAAACTTGCACGTATTTTTCGCGACATCAAGGATATGGAGGGGCCGCGAATACTGCATCTGCGAACCATTAAAGGGTTCGGTTATGCCCCAGCCGAAGCCAACCCGGCAGTATGGCATGCACCGGGGCTTTTCGATCCCGGCACAGGTGCACGCAACAGTTCGGGCGGCACCAAGTACCAAGATGTTTTAGGTCGTTGGCTTGTTGACGTATGCAAGGACGATAGACGCGTGGTCGCAATTACCGCGGCAATGCCTTCCGGCACTTCCGTATCAATGCTGCAGCACGAAATGCCCGAAAGGGTTTTTGATGTCGGTATCAGCGAAGAACACGCCGTAACTTTTGCCGGAGGCTTGGCCAAAGAAGGCTTACGACCCGTTGTCGCCATATATTCGAGCTTCCTGCAACGTGCATACGATCAAATGATACACGATGTGGCACTGATGCGTCTACCGGTGATCTTCGCCATAGACCGCGCTGGCATAGTCGGTGAGGACGGAGCTACGCACCACGGAATGTACGACATGGCCTATATGAGTACAATCCCGGGTATGGTCGTATGCGCGCCTTCCGATGCAGTTATGATGCGAGATATGCTGCACACCGCATTGCACCGCGCCCAAGGTCCTACAGCCATACGATATCCGCGTGGTAAGGCCCACAACGTCAATGCACTCGAATCAACGGGACCACAATTGCTGGAAATAGGACGCGGACGCCAAATACGCAAACCGGCCGAAGCAAGCGTGGCAATTCTATCCATAGGCACGATGCTTTATGATGCGATGCAAGCGGCCGAAGCACTGGCTCCTCAAGGCATTGAGGCTTCCATATACGATATGATGTTCCTCAAACCGATAGATACCGAGATACTGGACAACATCGCCGCTCAAAACATTCCGGTTGTCACAGTCGAGGACGGAGCTGCCGTTTACGGCGGTTTGGGGTCAGTAGTAACATCATACATGGCAGACAAGCATCCGGGCGTGAGAGTACATCCCATAGGAGTCGGAGACACTTTTGTCCCTCACGGCACAGTAGCACAATTGAAGGCACTATGCGCCATTGATGCCGAAGGCATAGTTGACACAATAAAGCAAATCCTCGGAAAATGAAGATAGTAATTGCAGGAGCCGGTGAAGTAGGCTCTCATTTGGCCAAACTCCTCACCCATGAGGAACAAGACATTCTCGTAATCGACGAAGATGCCGAGCGCTTGGCCTTTTTGGACTCCAATTACAACCTGATGACATTGACCGGTAGTCCCACATCGTTCCGCACACTGCGTGAGGCACGCGTTGGGTCATGCGATTTATTTATAGCGCTCACTCCTTCCGAAACGGATGATATAGTTGCTTGCTCCATAGCCAAAAACCTTGGCGCCGACATTACAGTAGCACGTATCAACAGCTACGACTTTATGGAAGAACGCAACCACGAATTGGTAACCCGTATGGGCGTGGACAAGCTTATATACCCCGAATACCTTGCCGCGCAGGAGATTATCACCGCGATGCGTCGCTCTTGGGTACGTCAGTGGTTTGAATTGCATAACGGCGAGATTATCGTCGTCGGCGTCAAACTGACATCTCGCTCGCCCATAGCGGGACAAAAAATACGCGACTTTGCCTTTGCCAACCGCAATTTCCATGTATCGGCAATCAAACGTGCACACGAGATTATCATTCCGCGAGGCGATGACACTCTCGAAGCCGGCGACATCGCTTACATCACCTCCACCCACGAGCACGTGGACGAACTGCTTGTGCTTACCGGTAAAATTGAGCACAAAATACGCCGCGCAATGATTATGGGCGGAGGCAAAATTGCCATACGCCTCGCAACTCTCGCCGGCGATGAATTCGACTTCAAAATCATTGACAATAATCCCGAAGTGTGCCGGCACCTTCCGGAAAAATGTCCCAATTGCGACATCATACAAGGCGATGCACGCGACATTGACCTACTCATAGACGAAGGCATAGACCAATATGATGCCTTTATAGCCTTGACCGGAAGCAGTGAAGCAAATATCTTGACATGCCTCACCGCAAAGGAAATGGGCATCAAGAAAACCATAGCCGAAGTTGAGAACATCCAATACATATCACAAGCCGAAGGACTTAATATAGGCACTATAATCAACAAGAAGCTTCTGGCGTCCAGCACAATATTCCAGTTGCTGCTTGATGCAGATTCTTCGACGTCCAAGTGTCTGGCACTCAGCGATGCCGAAGTGGCCGAATTGGAAGTACATCCTGGCGCAAAGATTTCCGGCAAACCGGTAAAGAACCTCAAATTGTCCCACGATATGACCTTGGCCGGACTTATACGCGAAGGCAAGGGAATGCTTGTCGGCGGCGATACAGTCATATTGCCGGGCGACCATGTTGTGGTTTTCTGCCTGAGCGGAGCACTGCACAAAGTCGAAAAATTATTCAGTTAACGTTGCCCTCCCATATATTCGACCACAAAACAGCACCACATCTACGCAAATAATTATAGCCCAATGCAAGCATTGCGAAATATACGCGAACGACGTTTCATCAACTTCCCTATGCTATTCAAGATCGTGGGGTGGCTGTTGATGATTGAGTCGGTATTTATTTGCATTCCAACCATAGTCAGCCTATGCTACGGCGAGGACGATTGGGACATCTTTGCGCTTACAGTGGCCATCACCTTTGCCGTTGGGTTTGTTCTTAATAACTGCGTACACGCTGCACATTCGCGCATGGCACGGCGCGAAGGTTTTTTGCTTACAGGCTGCACCTGGGTGATATTTTCGCTATTTGGAATGTTGCCGCTTATTCTTGCTCCGAGCAGCCGACTTTCGTTCACCGATGCATTTTTTGAAAGCATCTCATGCTTTACAACCACCGGAGCCAGCGTCTATCTTGACGCTGATAGTCTCAGCCACGGCATACACATTTGGCGCGCTATTATGCAATGGATTGGCGGTATGGGCATTATACTTTTCACCCTAGCCGTAATACCAATGCTGAACTCGTCTGGGGGTATGCAGATGTTCAATGCCGAAGTTACCGGCATCACACACGACAAAGTGCGTCCACGCATATCGCAGACAGCCAAGGCCTTATGGGTTACATACTTCGTACTTACGGCTTGCTGTGCCATTCTGCTTATGATTGGCCCTATAGACGTTTTCGACAGTGTCTGCTACGCTTTCGGCACCCTGAGCACAGGTGGCTACTCCACACGTGACAGTATCGACTTTTTCAATTCCGATTACATAAAAGTCATCATTACGGTGTTCATGTTTCTTGGTGGCGTCAACTTTGCATTATTGGTACGCAACGCCATACGCAATCCCAGGCGATTATGGGACGATGATGTTTTCAGGTGGTTTATTATCATCATCATCACAGTCACAGCTATAAGCTCGGTTACACTGCTTTATGTCGGCGTCGAAAATACATGGCGTGAGGCAATCGTTGATCCGCTGTTTCAAACCGTTTCGACTATCACATCTACCGGATACGTCGTCAATTCCATATCCCAATGGGGACCGTTCGTTATGGGGCTACTCATGATATTGGTCTTTATCGGCGGTTGTGCCGGCAGTACCAGTGGCGGCGCAAAGTTAGACCGCATCATATTTTTGTTCAAACATATACACAACGAGTTATACCGTTGCATACATCCCAATGCGGTATTGCCTGTAAGACTTAACGGCCGAGTACTGCCTCCTCAATTGGTCAATAAAGTCGTGGTATTTATATGCTTGTATACGCTTACCATAATAATAGGCGGACTTATCATGACCGCATTTGGCCTTGACGTTAAAGACTCCCTATTGTCCTGTCTGATGTGCATTTCAAATGCTTCACCCGGTTTCGGGCTCACATCTTTTGGAGAAGACTATAGTGTACTTGCCGATGGGTGCAAATGGGTCTTGGCGTGGACTATGCTCATCGGTCGTCTCGAAGTGTTTACCGTCATCATAATCTTTACGCCTTCGTTCTGGCGCAAATGACATAAACACAAACCGATGCCAAACATACATTTGGCACGTGACATTCAATAATTAACAATTGACATCTGACACTATATCATACTTAATTAAGAATAATAAAATTATGTACAAACTACGAAAACAAGTATCGCTCGGCGTCATAACCATGTGCAGCATCGCGGCGGCTGCTTCGGGCATACACGACTCACGGCACGCAAATACCTCCGGGAGCGAGACAATACTGCATACTTGGACTTGGTCCTTCGGCACCATAGCGGCAAATATGCGTGACATTGCCGAAGCCGGATATACTTATGTACAAACCTCGCCGGCTCAGGCATGCTACATCGGCGAAGGCGGTGGAATGGCGCTTTATAGCACGCCCAAAGATTCGATTAAGGGCAAATGGTACTACTACTATCAACCCATCGACTGGACCATAGGCAATTATATGCTCGGTAATCGCAATTCGTTTAAAGCTATGTGCGACAGCGCTTATAAATACGGAGTGCGTGTTTTGGTAGATGTCTTGCCTAATCATACGGCTATCGACCACCATGCCGTACTGCCGACTCTCGATGCAGCCGTAGGAGGTCATGAGAACCTCTATCATGCAAACGGATTCAACGAAATTACCGATTACAACGACCGATATCAATGCACCACCGGACAAATGGGCGGACTTCCGGATGTAAACACCGAAAACCCCGACTTCCAATACTATTATCTACAATATGTCAACGACCTCATCAATCTCGGTGCACGCGGTTTTCGCTATGATACCGCAAAACACATAGGTCTGCCCAGCGACCCATTGGATGCCAAAAGTACCTGCAACGACTTTTGGGACATTGCTACGGGTCGCAAAGCGGTCAAAGGGCTCTCGTTGCTAATGCCTGACAGCCTATACATCTACGGAGAAGTACTCCAGGATCGCAACACCAAGGAGACCGAATATGCCGAATATATCGACCAAACAGCCAGTTCATATGGATATATTCTGCGTCAAGCACTTGCCAACGGCAGCGCAAAAGGCATCGACCTCGTACAATGGCGTCACCCCGTAAATGCGCAACACCTTGTCACCTGGGTAGAAAGCCATGATACATATTGCAACGAACACATTTCGGCAGGACTCACCGATGACCAAATACGTATGGGCTGGGTAATACTCGCTGCTCGTGCAGCCGGACGGCCACTGTTTTACAGCCGTCCCGAAGGTTCTTCCACGACCAATGTCTGGGGCATAAACCGCATCGGCGCGCGCGGCAATGACCAATTCCGTCATCCGGAAGTCGTGGCAGTCAACAAATTCCGCAAAGCAATGTCCGGCCAACCCGAGACGATTACCACGACAGATGATGGCGCCATCGTACAAGTAGCCCGCGGCAATTGCGGCATAGCATTGGTGAATATCTCCGGCAAAAAGCACAAAATCAAGATGCCAACCCCACTCCCTGACGGAACATACACCGATGCCGTACACGGCAATGACTTCAAAGTGTCCAAAGGCATTCTTTCCGGAAAGGCCGAAGCCCTTACGTCCTATCTGCTTATGGCTGAATAAACCACACCGATTGACATAATAATAGACGACAAGTATATGCCATGGGGCGCGTACTTGTCGGCTGCATATCGGGTCAAGAGTTTCGACGTATTTGGTATAAGCACAAAAAAGACGCTTACGAGATTATTCGTAAGCGTCTTTGTTGCCTTGGAAGGATTCGAACCCTCACAGGCGGAACCAGAATCCGACGTGCTACCATTACACCACAAGGCAAGGTGTCATGTCTTTTTTGACGTTGCAAAGGTACGCACTTTTTTCGAACCGACAAATCTTTTTCTAACTATTTTTTAGAAAAAATATAGCCTCCGGCAATAAATGCATATAATCGCATTTATAGTCGAAGGCTTATATCATCTACTCTTTACATTATTACATCAATTTATGCCTACGCTGATGATGTATGCGGGGATTAAGAAGCAGCGTCTTACACGATACATTCTTAACGAAAATACCCGTTTATCCGCACTTACTTGTGCCGCAGGATGTACAAATAAGGCATCCCTCCTGATATATCAGCGTCTCGTTGCCGCAATTAGGGCAACGTAATCCACTGGCTTTGGTGCCGTTGGGCAAGTATTTCTTAAGAGCTCGCTCCACGCCCATTTTCCACGTATTTATGCTCTGACTATCCAATTCGAGACCGCCGACAAGTTTGAGTACTTGATCTATGGGCATTCCATAACGAAGCACACCCGAAATCAATTTAGCGTAGTTCCAATACTCTGGATTGAACTTGGCACTAAGACCCTCGATGGTGGTCTTGTATCCTCTTTTATTTATGAACTGGAAGTCGTAACGTTTATTACCATCAGCATCCACATTCTTTATGATTTTGCCTTTGGTCACACTTTTAGGACAGAATATACCATCTTCATCGTCTGCCAGTCCGGTAAAAATTTCGTATGGTTTGCCATCCCTGAGACCGACAAAAGCTATCCATTTTTCCTTATTATTCTGAAATCTAACAACATCCGCGTCCAACTCTATGGGGCGTTTCAGCACTTGAACCGGTGTTACGGTAGGCTTCTTGCTTACAGAGACAAGTACACCCGAGCGCGACCCGTCACGATATACGGTACAGCCTTTGCAACCTTGACGCCAGGCCTCGACATACAATTGGTTGACAAGGTCTTCGCTCACGGTAGAGGGAAGATTGATGGTGACGGATATTGAGTGATCCACCCACTTCTGTATTCGGCCTTGCATCTTCACTTTTTCAAGCCAATCAATGTCATTGGCCGTTGCATGAGCATACGGTGACTTTGCCACGAGTGCATCAATTTCTTCCTGCGTATAGTCCTGACGTACCTCTATACCATTTATCTTCATCCAATCAATAAATTTCGGATGGTATACTATAAACTCTTCAAAAGAGTCACCGCTTTCGTCCACGTAGTCGACACGAGCCGATACATCACTTGGGTTGACCTTGCGCCGACGCTTGTATACAGGCATAAACACAGGCTCGATGCCGCTGGTGGTACGCGTCATCAGTGATGTCGTACCTGTCGGAGCAATTGTAAGACATGCAATGTTGCGGCGACCATACTTGACCATATCATCATACAACTCGGGCGACTGCAGTCGCAGACGATTTATATAAGGATTATGCTGTTCGCGCTTTGCATCGTATATCTCGAATGCGCCGCGTTCGCGTGCAAGGTTCACCGACGATTTGTATGCAGCCAGTGCCAGGCGACGATGCACGTCTTCACTGAAATCTGTGGCTTCGGGTGTGCCGTAGCACAGACCCATAGCTGCAAGCATATCTCCCTCAGCGGTTGTCCCGACTCCGGTTCGACGACCTTTTATGGTCTTATTCTTTATCTTCTCCCATAGATGCAACTCTGTACTTTTGACCTCATCGGTCTCGGGATCGCCCTTGATTTTGGCAATGATGCGCTCTATCTTCTCCATTTCCAAGTCAATGATGTCATCCATAACGCGCTGCGCTATGGCTACATGCTTGGCAAACAGGTCATAGTCAAACTCAGCCTCCGGCGTAAAGGGATTGCGTACATACGAATATAGGTTTATGGCAAGCAGACGACAGCTGTCGTACGGACACAAGGGAATCTCACCGCATGGGTTGGTGGATATTGTGCGGAAGCCAAGATCGGCATAGCAGTCAGGTACGCTTTCGCGTATAATTGTGTCCCAAAACAACACTCCCGGTTCGGCACTCTTCCACGCGTTATGGATAATCTTCCCCCACAATGCCGCAGCATCTATGTCCTTTACTATTGACGGGGTGGTACTATTGACGGGATACTGCTGTCGATACGTATTGTGATTGACTGCAGCGTTCATAAATTCGTCATCTATGCGAACCGAAACGTTTGCTCCGGTAACCTTGCCCGTTTCCATCTTCGCATCGATGAAAGCCTCAGCCTCGGGGTGACGAATAGAAACGGTCATCATCAAGGCACCTCGGCGACCGTCCTGGGCGACTTCACGTGTCGAATTAGAATAACGCTCCATAAATGGTACAAGCCCGGTAGATGTCAGAGCGGAGTTTTTCACCGGAGTTCCCTTGGGGCGTATATGGCTCAAGTCGTGTCCCACTCCACCACGGCGCTTCATCAGCTGAACCTGCTCTTCATCAATGCGTAAAATGCCGCCGTATGAGTCCGGTTCTCCGTCCAATCCTATTACAAAACAATTGCTCAGCGACCCAACCTGGAAGTCATTCCCTATGCCGGACATAGGACTTCCCTGCGGCACGAGATATCGGAAATCATGCAGGACTTCAAACACCTCATCAGCACTCATCGGATTGGGATAATTGGATTCGATACGAGCTATCTCATTGGCTATACGATGATGCATATCGTCCGGCGTCAATTCGTAGATATTGCCATACGAATCTTTCAGAGCATATTTAGTCGTCCATACCTTTGCGGCAAGATCGTCGCCGTCAAAATACTTCAGCGTAGCATTGTACGCTTCATCAAAAGAATACTTTTGTCGTTCCACTTTATATATATTATTCGTGTTTGCTAATCAGTTACAATCCTAATATATGCTGTTTTCTTCGACAAAGCCGAACAAATCAACCTATACTTATTTTCGGTATGCAAAGGTTGGAATAATTTATGAGTTATCCAAATATTCAAACCTAATAAGCCTAAACTCTTTTAAGGTTTTCATTTGTTAAGAAGCAAAATACTGTATGTCAGAACGTTGTTTATAGACGCCCGCTTCTCAAATTTTCCTAACGAATAACTTTCAAGTTGATAAGCTCTTCAATGTTTCTCCAATGTGAGGCAACACATAAGTCGAACAAGCCAAAACACGTCATTTTTCGCATAAAGCATCAATTTTCATCAAAAAAAACGCTCATATCCTCCACAAGGCTTAGTATCTCAAAAAAAAAGATTAATTTTGTGAAAATTTTACAGTGCGACTTATTCTCAGATTGTCGCAATGTCTAATAAAGTATTGAACATGAAACAGATTATGCTTTTGCGCAAACTCGCACTGATTACAGCCTTGGTTTTTGCTACGACAACTATGAATGCCGGACTCACCTCCGACTCGCTGACATATCATGATGCTTCGAGACTTCCGCTACTTGGCACCTTGGCACCTGATGCATCAAATGCCTATACCCGATTACCTGACAGTTTGAAAGCCGATATGCGCCCCGAGTTGTGGGCATTGGGACAAAATAGTGCCGGGCTGGCAGTGCGCTTTCGCAGCGACGCCTCCACAATAGGCGCTGCTTGGCATAGCCGCAACAAATTCAATATGAATCACATGACCGCCACCGGAATACGCGGCCTTGATCTATACGTACTTGACGATAACGGTCAATGGACCACAATGGGCAGTGCTCGTCCCAACTTCTTCAAACACAATACGCGCACTATCGTAATGACAGATATGAAGCCAAAAATGCGCGAATATATGCTGTACCTATCATTGTACGATGGAGTCGATTCGCTATATATCGGCACTAACGAATCTGCCGTTGTACTTGCGCCCGAAGCCGCAACACCACGACGTGCCAACCCCATAGTCATGTACGGCACAAGCATACTACAAGGCGGATGTGCGACGCGTCCCGGTATGTGCCACACCAATATCATCGAACGTATGATTGACCGCGAGGTTATCAATCTCGGTTTCAGCGGCAATGCGAAACTCGATTTAGACATTGCCCATCTTATCGCATCCACGCCCAATCCCTCTATAATCGTACTTGACCCCCTACCCAATCTCAAGACACCTGAATTGTTTGAGCGTATGCCCGAATTTTATTCCATCATACGCAAAGCACACCCCACCACGCCTATACTGTTCGTTGAAAGCCCTATATTTCCTCTAATGCGCTTCAACACCGAGACATACGCCACCATTACAGAGAAAAACGCCGCCTTACGCAAACTCGTTGACGGCTTTATAGCAGCCGGAGACAAGAACATTGAATACTTCGAAGGCAAGGACGTGCTTGGCGACAATCCGGAGACCACAGTAGACAACTACCACCTCACCGACCTTGGCTTTCTCGGCTTTGCGCAACGCCTTGCCCCGGTAATTCAACGCCTCATAAAATAATAAATACCGGACACACAAAAAGGAGATGTGCCCACGCAAAACTATCAGCCCAAGCAGACTATCACCCTACTGATAACTGTAAATAATAGGTAATTTGACAATTTCTATTCACCACTCCTAAATATCTAATTCTACACCAAATGATGATTAAAAAGACAACCTTGCGCACGTGTGCCATTGCTGCCTTAGGGCTGCTGACCGCCGCACAAGCCTTTGCAGACAATCCTCCCAAGCGCGAATTCCGCTCGGCATGGCTCGCCACCGTTTGGGCCATCGACTGGCCTTCGACAACCGGCCGAACTTCAAGCGTCCAAGCCACACAAAAATCCGGACTCGATGCATACATCAATGCCTACGAGAGCATCAATGCCAACGGCGTATGCTTCCAAGTGCGATCAATGGCCGATGCAATGTACCAATCCTCACTCGCACCTTGGTCGCAGTTCGTATCAGGCACGCGCGGCACATCACCCGGCTGGGATCCACTTGCCTACGCCATCGAACAATGCCACGCCAAAGGCTTGGAATGCTACGCGTGGCTTAACCCCTACCGATGGTCTTCCACCGGAACTATTTCCGGAACAACATCTTTTGACAACCAATGGAAAAACAACGGTTGGGCTTTGTCAAATGGCAGCTACGTCGTTCTTAATCCCGGTAAAGAGGAAGTCCGCAAACATATCGTTGCCGTATGCAAAGAAATTGTCGAGAACTACGCTATAGACGGCTTTTTGTTCGATGACTACTTCTACCCGGCAGGCGGTACAGACGAAGATAGTAGCGCCGGCGATTACAGCGACTATCAGGCATACAAAAACGCCGGAGGTACAATGTCTATAGGCGATTGGCGTCGCGACAACGTACGCAAACTGATGAACGATCTCCGACAAATGCTCAATGAGACTCGCCCGGACGTTCGCTTCGGCGTCAGTCCCGCAGGCGTAGCCAGCACATCCTCTTCCGTAGCCGGCAAATACGGCGTCACCACCTGCCCATCGCCATCAAGCGACTGGCAATATGGCCAAATCTATTCAGACCCGCTTGCCTGGCTGTATGATGGTTCCATAGACTTCATATCGCCCCAGATTTACTGGAAAACAACCGCTACATCCTCTCCTTACGGACCCATCGCCAAATGGTGGGCATACGTTGCCGACCACTTCGGCCGCCACTTCTATTCGAGCCACTCGCTGTCTTATATGGCCAACAGCTATACGACAGCCAACATCGAACAGCTGGGGCTGCAAATGCAACTCAACCGCGACTACGAGACAGGCGTCAGCGGATGCGGCAGCATCTTATACAGCGCCAAGCACGTCAAGAACTCGTCAGTACTCAGCAACTATCTCAAAAATAATTTGTACCAACGCAAGGCGCTCGTACCTGTCGTAAGCTGGCACGAACACCCGACATACGGCGCTCCGACAAACGCCAAAAAGTCCGGCACCACACTGTCTTGGACAAAAGTCTCCAACGGCAAGGCCATCATACGTTACAGTATATATGCCATTCCGACATCCATAACATTGGACGATGCGATGGCATCTGACGGCGATGGCATCAACGGCGAATACCTCCTCGGCGTATCATATGACAACAGCTATTCGTTGCCTTCCGGCAAAACTTCCGGATACTGGTACGCAGTATGCGTATACGATGGATATGGATACGAGTACGAGCCGGCGCTCATCGGTTACACCGCCGAGCGCACTCCCGCCGTATCGCTCATCAGCCCTGCAGAAGGTGCCAAAGTAGACTTCACCGCAACTTTCAAGTGGAGTGATGTGGGAGGTGGCGCAAGCTACACACTATTCGTAGCCGCAGACAAAGCTTGCTCTCAACCGTTTGTCGAAAAAAATATGGGGACAGCCACTTCTACGACCGTAGATTTGGGCGACCGAGGCTCTGAAGAAGTCCTTTACTGGTGTGTCAAATCACAGCAATCAGGCAAATTGGCCAGCACAAGCGAAATACGCAGTTGCGTCACACCTCCCTACGACAACGCACAGGCTGTCACCCTCAAAAGCCCGGCTAACGGCGCCGAAGTAGGCGAAACAGTCGGTTTTGAATGGACTAAGTCGTCAAATGCTACAGAATACACACTACAAGTAGCTTCGGATGCTACATTCTCCTCCATCACCTATAGCGAACGCACCACTGCCACGACAGCCTCGGTAGCCGCTTCGCATTTCGGAATCGGCACACACTATTGGCGCATAATCGCCGATGGCAAGCGTCTGAATCCGGCAGCCTCGTCCTCTCGCAACTTCATCGTTAAGAGTCTGCCCGTAGGCAATTTCGAACCCGGCTACACCATCAAACGCGACCCGGCACAATACGCCGTAACAGAAAATGTAAAAATCGCTAATCTTTGGGTACGTTCCGTTAAGGAAGATTACGACAACATATACTTCGAAGAAGATGGCAAACATTGCCGTAGCCTCGCAGCACTTGGCAACTACGTTTATGTGCTGCGCCGCGCCGAGAACTCACCAAATTCGCAGTGCTACCTTGACAAATACGATGGCTCTACCGGCGAACGTATCGAAACCATCTCCGTGGGAGACATCTCAGCCTCATACCTGCCGGGGAACACCTTGGTACGTGATGACGCCAATCACCTCATAAGCGGTAATATGTCGCTCAACATCGGCACATACCCCCTGACCCTGCACATCATCAACCCCACAACAGGTGAAGCTGAACTCCTCGGCGAATTCTCCTGCACCGGACTCAGCCCGACACGCGTTGACCACTTTGACGTCTACGGCGATGTAACCAGCGGCAATTTCTACGTATTTGCAAGCGTTGCAAAAAGCAAAACCGTAATTCGCTGGACAGTAAAAAACTACACCCTTGCCGCCACCGAAACAAAGACTATGAATGCGACCTATCCGGCATCCGCAGGTGACTTCGGTATTGCCCCTCGCATTCACGCTATCTCAGCCGACCAATTCTACGCCAATGGTATGAGCGTCAACGTAGCTCGCTATTCTTTCGCCTCAGGCAAAATTATAGGCTCGTTCGACGACAACGCCTCCATCAACCCAGTAGCGACTCAAGCCAACGGCTCGATGCGTTTCATCCTGAGCGGCAAATACTTCACCATATACCCCAGCAGTGACTTCAACGGCGCTAACGGCTTCCGTATGGGAGTATTAGTCGCCGACAAGGATGACTTTGCAAGTATGAAAACTGTAGCCGACATTCCCAAGGGTGGCATCGGTTCTGTCGAGTCCGCCACAGCATCCCACAGCTCCACCCCTATAGATATCATCATAAGCGAAGACGGCAAGACCGCACGTGTATACTTCCTGGTGGCCGGTAACGGCATTGCCGCCTACGATGTCACCATAGATACCGGTTCCGTAATCAATGACGTAGACATCATCAGCGAGAAACTCTATGCCAAGTCACACGGTCTGACAATCACCCTCAACCGCACGGTAGACAGCATTGAACTATACAATGCAGCCGGTGTGCTCGTAACCAGAGCGACCGATACCGCATCGGTTGAAGCTCCGACCCCCGGCGTATACTTGATACGCGCTGCCGGACACAATCTACGCATCATCGTACGCTGAAACTTCAGCGCATAAATTCCTAACAAGTTGGGCTTTCCGCTTGGAATGCCCAACTTTTTTATATTGATATTCCAAATAAAATGATTAACTTTGCAAGTCAATTCCAATAGACTACATTCTCACTTATATATATGGACGAAAAAACAACAGGCACAGACCTGCTTATCGAAACCTCTTGGGAGGTATGTAATAAGGTCGGTGGCATATATACTGTGTTGTCTACCAAGGCACACAATCTCCAGAAGCTCTATCACGACCGTGCAATCTTTATCGGTCCGGATGTATGGACTACCGAACACCAATCGCCATACTTCAAAGAATCCAAGACATTGCTTGCAGCCTGGCGCGACCAATTGTTGCTACCCGAAGGCGTAAGCGTACGCATAGGACGTTGGGAAGTTCCCGGACGTCCCATAGCTATACTTGTGCACTTTGATGGTATATACGCTATCAAAGACCGAATATACGGTGATATGTGGAAGTGGTACGGCGTCGATTCGTTGCACGCATACGGCGACTACGATGAAGCATGTGCATTCAGCATCGCTGCCGCCTACGTCATCAAGGACCTGGCCGATTATATGGCTCCGGCTTCCGACAACGCCAAGGTTATTACACACTTTGACGAGTGGACTACCGGTATGGGGCTGTTGTATACCAAACACTATCTGCCGCGTGCTGCCACCGTATTCACCACTCACGCTACAAGCATAGGTCGTAGCATTTGCAGCAACGGCAAGCCCCTATATGCCTATTTCGACAAATACAATGGCGACCAAATGGCAGCCGAACTGAATATGCAGTCAAAACATTCACTTGAAAAAGCCGCCGCTCATGTCGCCGACATTTTCACCACCGTCAGCGAGATTACAGCCGATGAATGTGAACAACTGCTTGAGCGCCGTCCCGATGTAGTGACACCTAATGGGTTTGAGAAAGGCTTTGTCCCCGGTCCCCGCAAATACGCACAACTACGCAAAAAAGCTCGCGCACGCATCTTGGATGTAGCCGCGACCCTAACCGGCATCGATTATGCCGAAGACACGTTCATCATAGCGACAAGCGGCCGACACGAGTACCGTAATAAGGGCCTCGACATGTACCTCGATGCCACCGATACCTTACGTAAACAACTATCCACACTCAAAGATAGCCAACGTCGCATCTTATCACTTATTTTGGTGCCCGCCTGGACTTCCGGTCCGCGTCAAGACTTGATGAGTAATTTGGCCGAGGGCATACACCAAAGGCTTCAAGAGTCATATCTCACGCATTGGCTCAACAACGAAGACAACGATGAAGTCACCGTAGGTCTGCACCGACTTGGCGTAACCAATGCGATTGAAGACCATCTCCACACAATATACGTACCATGCTATCTGACAGGCAAAGACGGCGTCTTCGATATGGACTACTACACAATGCTTACAGCATTGGATGCCACAGTATTCCCCAGCTATTACGAGCCCTGGGGATACACTCCGCTCGAAAGCGTAGCCTTCGGTGTGCCCACAATCACCACATCACTCAGCGGATTCGGTCGGTGGGTAAAATCCTTGTCCAGAAATGAATACGCAACGGGTGGAGTATGCGTCATCGACCGTAATGACAGCAATTATGACCGGGCTTGCGAAAACATCGCCGCGAGCATTCGTCAATTGTATAAAGATGCGCCCGACCAATTAGCAATAGTAGCCAAAGCGTGCCGCGAAACCGCGACATTGGCCACATGGGACAATCTAATAGCTCATTACATAACCGCATATCACGAAGCCATTGCCAAGGCTGAAGCCAGACAAAACAAATAACGGACACAACTTCTAAAAAGCCTCACGGACATACCGTTGAGCGCATCAAGATTATATCATATACGACCAAACAACATCAAAAACTTAACGACAATATGAAACTTCCGGTAAGTAAAACCAACGCCCCCGTGTGGCGCGACATGACCGTCAAAGCCGAGCTTCCCAGTCGCCTTAAACCGCTGGACGAGCTTGCTCGAAACCTTTGGTGGGTATGGAACAGCGAAGCTAAGACCCTTTTCCGTGACCTTAATCCAGATTTGTGGCGTGCCACGGGCGAAAACCCGGTGATGCTGCTCCAACAACTCACCGCCGAACGTCTCGACGAAATTCTTTCGGACAACGAGCTGCTTACTCGTATTGACGAAACATATATAGCCTTCCAAGACTATATGAACCAGCCTATGCGCAAAGACATTCCTTCGGTATCGTACTTCTCGATGGAATACGGTCTATGCAACTGCCTCAAAATCTACTCCGGAGGCTTAGGCGTACTCGCCGGCGACTATATCAAAGAAGCATCCGACTCGCGTGTCGATATGACCGCCGTCGGCTTCCTCTATCGTTACGGCTACTTCACTCAAAGCCTCAGCGTTGACGGTCAGCAAATCGCCAACTACGAGCCTCAGAACTTCAATCAGCTTCCCATCGAGCAAGTACTCGACAAAGACGGCAAGCCCATGATTCTCGAAGTACCCTACCCCGGCCGCATAATCTACAGCCACATCTGGCGCGTCAACGTAGGACGCATGAAGCTGTACCTTATGGATACGGACTTTGATATGAATAGCGAGTTCGACCGTCAAATTACACACCAGCTCTACGGCGGCGATTGGGAAAACCGTATCAAACAAGAATACCTGCTCGGTATCGGTGGCATCCTTATGCTCAAAAAACTTGGCATCAAAACCCAGCTTTACCACTGCAATGAAGGCCATGCCGCGCTGCTCAATCTCCAGCGCCTTGTAGACTATGTACAGAACGAACATCTGGACTTCAATGTCGCCCTCGAACTGGTACGCGCTTCCGGCTTATACACCGTACATACCCCCGTACCTGCAGGCCACGATTACTTCGACGAAAGCCTCTTCGGCAAATACATGGGCGAATTCCCCGCTCGCCTGGGCATCTCCTGGAACGACCTTATGAACATGGGTCGTGAAAACCCGGATACCCCCGAACGTTTCTCTATGAGCGTATTTGCACTCAACACCTGCCAAGAATCAAACGGTGTAAGCTGGTTGCACGGCGAAGTATCCAAAAAGATGTTCTCCGGCATCTGGAAAGGCTATTCTTGGGAGGAAAGCCACGTAGGATATGTCACCAACGGCGTTCATATGCCCACTTGGGCCGCCAGTGAGTGGAAAGCATTCTATACCAAACATCTTGGTAAAGAATTCTTTGCAGACCAAAGCAACCCCGAAGCATGGAAAGGTATCTTCAACGTACCCGATGAAGAAATATGGAATATGCGCATGACACTCAAGAACAAGTTCATAAAATTTGTCAAACGCGATTTCGAAGCCAAATGGCTTGCAAATCAGGGTGATCCCTCGGCAGTTATGAAAATCATTGATAAGATCAATCCTAACGCACTCATCATCGGCTTTGCACGTCGCTTTGCCACCTACAAGCGTGCGCACCTGCTATTCACCGACCTTGACCGCCTCGACAAGATTGTCAACAACGAGAAATTCCCCGTACAATTCATCTTCTCAGGCAAAGCGCACCCCGCCGATGGTGCCGGCCAAGCCCTGATCAAGCGCATCATCGAGATTTCGCGCATGCCCCAATTCTTGGGCAAAATCATCTTCCTCGAGGACTACAATATGGTCGTAGCCAAACGACTCGTCACCGGCGTGGACATATGGCTAAACACTCCGACACGTCCGCTTGAAGCATCAGGCACCTCCGGCGAAAAAGCCGAGATGAACGGAGTGCTAAACTTCAGCGTCCTTGACGGATGGTGGTACGAAGGCTATCGTTTTGACGAAAAAGCCGGATGGGCACTCACTGACAAACGAACCTTCACCGACCAAGCTCAGCAAGACAAGTTGGATGCCGCCACAATATACTCTATGCTCGAAAACGAAATCATCCCTCTATACTTTGCAAAGAATTCCAAGGGATATTCGCCCGAGTGGATACAGTATATCAAAGGCTCCATAGGTCATATTGCTCCACACTTTACGATGAAGCGTATGATTGACGACTACATCGCCAAATTCTATGAAAAAGAAGCTCGCCGAGCAGGAAGACTTGCAGCCAATGACTATGCCTTGGCCAAAGACATCGTTGCTTGGAAAGAGCACGTAGCGGCAGCTTGGGACGGCATCAAAGTGCTTGACATCAAACAACAAGGCGAAACCGCCAATGGTATCACCGGCGACAAATACCGTGTCGAAGTTACTCTTGACACCAACGGTATAGGTCGCGACCTCGCTGTCGAACAAGTAGTATACAACACTCAAGACGGCGCCAATAGTCTTGTCGAACGTCTTCCCTTCAAGATTATCAAAGAAGACGGCAACGTTATCACTTACGAGCTCGAATCTCGCATCAAAGATCCGGGAGTACTCCGTTACGGATTCCGTATCTATCCGTGGAATGATGAACTGCCCCACCGTCAAGACTTCGCATTCACTCGTTGGATTTAACGACTTTCAATAGTCTTAAGCAGCACTACTATACAAGTCATAACTTATATGCCGCATGGGATTAACCCTATGCGGCATATTATTTCTACACCGTACATGGTAGATTCCAGTATCAAGTGCAAAATTAGCCAATATATTTGAAGAATTCAGCG
>ERZ808262.161-NODE-161-length-49959-cov-8.312239_pt1 | contig 49959 bp, 45 predicted proteins | sample MGYA00520895_ERZ808262 | MGnify/ENA primary metagenome ERZ808262 (study PRJEB31516, sample SAMN03275588) | gut metagenome | biome: mammalia-associated habitat; material: feces | host: Papio cynocephalus | place: Kenya | collected 2012-08-02 ... | reverse complement strand
TCCTTATTCCGTTTATTATTAATTTTATTGCTTTACCAATTGATAATTATTATGGTGCTATTATTAGTATCTCTTTAATTTCAGTATTTTATTTAATAATGTTTAAAACTAAGAAAGTTATTTATGATTATATTTCGTTATGTTTTAATATATGTTTTGCTTTAATTTCTTTAGTATTTTTAGATAAAGCTTCGATTTATATAAATTCAATTCCTTATTTAATGTTTGGATTATGTTGGCTAATTTCAGTATTTTTTAAATTATCTCTTTCAGTTTATTATTCAATCAATGATTATGATGATTCATATTATAATAATCCTTTATTTTTAGTTACTAATAAAATTATTAGTTTGATGTGGGGAATCTATTACATAATTACTTTTATTTTCACTCTATTAATGAACATTTATATGCCTTCATTTGACTTATATTTAATTATTATTAATAACGTTGGACCTATTATTTTAGGATTTGTTACAAAGTGGCTTATTAATTTTTATCCTCGACACCTTGCTAAAGGAAAAAAGAAATAAGAGAAATAATTTTTAGTTAGTTATTAATTCTACTAGTATTATTTTTATTGTGTCTATATAATAAAGAGGTGAAAACCAATTTATTTTTTGATGTAATTTTATATTGTAATAATAAATATATGGGATAACTGCATGATTAAAGGAGTTTTTTGCATGGAAAAATATGATGTAATTATTGTTGGTGCTGGGCCTAGCGGATATATGTGCGCTTATGAACTTAATAAATTGAATCCTAATTTGAAAATATTAATGATTGATAAAGGATACAGTATTTATTCACGTCACTGTCCTGTTTTAAGTCATCAAATTGAAAGATGCCCTGTTAATAAAGAAGGTGTTAGAGGTTGTTATCCTGCTTGTTCTATGACTAATGGCTTTGGTGGAGCTGGTGCTTATAGTGATGGTAAATTTAATATTACTACTGAGTTTGGTGGATGGTTAACCGAATATATTGATGATGAAGAACTATTAGATCTAATTAATTATTGTGATGAAATTAATCTTAGTTTTGGTGCTACAAAAATTGTTACTGATCCATATACTCCTGAAATAAAACGTATTGAACGTCAAGCTATTGGTGCTGGACTTAAGTTATTAAGAGCTAAAGTTAGACATTTAGGCACTGAGGAAAATTTAAATATTTTAAAAAGAATTTATGAATATTTAAAAGAAAGAGTTGAAATTAAATTTTTAACGGCTTTAAAAGATATCATTGTTGAAGATGATAAAATTAAAGGTATAGTTCTAAATAATGATACAAAAATTTATGCTAAAGATGTAGTTTTATGCTTAGGTCGAGATGGTAGTATATTTTTAAGTGAACTTTTAGAAAAGCATCATGTCAAAATGTATAATAATCAAGTTGATATAGGCGTAAGAGTTGAAACTAGTGATGTAATTATGGAAGAAATTAATAATAATTTATATGAAGGCAAATTTATTTTTAATACTTCTGTAGGAACGAAAGTAAGAACATTTTGCTCCAATCCTAGTGGGCATGTTGTTATTGAAAATGATCATAATGTTGTTTTAGCTAATGGTCATTCATATTTTGATAAAAAATTAGGTAGTAAAAATACTAATTTTGCCTTATTAGTTTCTCATAAATTTAAAGAACCATTTAATGAGCCTAACACTTTTGCTAGTTCAATTGCTAAACTTGCTAATCGCCTTAGCTGTGGAAGTGTTATTGTTCAAAAATATGGAGATATTAAAAGAGGTCGTAGATCTACTGATAAACGTATAAAAGAAGGTTTTGTAAAACCAACATTAAAAGAAGCTGTTCCTGGAGATTTAACACTTTGCTTGCCTTATAAAACAATGCAATCACTAATTGAGATGATTGAGGCTTTAGATAAAGTAACCCCAGGTATAGCTAATGACGATACGTTATTTTATGGAGTAGAAGCTAAGTTTTACAGTGCTTATCCTGATGTCAGTAAGGATTTAATGATTAAGGAAATTAAGAATTTATATGTTGCTGGAGATGGTGCTGGTATAACTAGAGGTTTAGCTCAAGCTAGTGCAAGCGGAATTTTAATTGCTAGAAGTATTATAAATAAAGAAAAAGGAGAGTAGTATGAGTGTAACAGTTATTGAAGGTTCTCAATGGGGTGATGAAGGAAAAGGTAAAATTACCGATTATTTAGCTAGTCAAAGTGATATTGTAGTTAGATTTCAAGGCGGAAATAATGCAGGTCACACCATATGTTTTAACGGAAAAAGATTTGCTTTAAGAAGCTTACCAAGCGGAATTTTTAATTCAAATATTACTAATGTTATTGCTGATGGTGTCGTTTTAAATCCATTTAGTTTAAAAGAAGAAATTGAAGGAATTAAGTCTAGTGGCATTACTGATTTTAAATTATTAATTTCAAATAGATGCCATTTAATTATGCCTTATCATCTTGATTTAGATGGAGCTTATGAAAATTTATTAAGTGATAAGAAAATTGGTACAACAAAAAAAGGAATAGGACCATGTTATGTCGATAAAGCAGCTCGCAGGGGAATTAGAGCTGGAGACTTACTTGAAAAAGATTTCTTAAAAGAGAAATTAAAAGATACATTAAAAGTCAAAAATTTAGAGCTAAGAAGTCTTGGTTTAAAAGAATATGATTTAGAAGATTTATATAATAAATTAATTGAAATCGGTGATTATTTAAAAAAATACATTGCAGATTCCCAATATTTTTTAATAAATGCATTAGAAGAAAATAAAAATATTTTATTTGAAGGTGCTCAAGGGATGATGCTTGATATAGATCGTGGAACATATCCTTATGTAACAAGTTCTAGTCCTAGTAGTAATTATGTAAGTCAAGGTGCTGGTATTCCTCCACAAGCGATTAATCGAGTTGTAGCAATTTGCAAAGCTTATACTACTAGAGTAGGGGAAGGGCCATTTCCAACTGAACTTCATAATGAAATTGGTGATCTAATTCGTGAAAAAGGCCATGAATATGGTACTGTTACAAAAAGACCTCGTAGAGTTGGATATTTAGATTTAGTAGTCGTAAAAAGAAATTTGAAAATGAGTGGTGCTAGTGAAATTGCATTAATGCTTTTTGATGTTTTAGAAAATATTGACCATTTAAAAATTTGTATAAATTACGAACTAGATGGAAAAATAATTGATTATGTACCAGCTAGTTTAAATGAATATAGTAGATGTAAGCCTATTTATAAAGAATTTAAAAAGTTTTCTTTTAGTGATAAGATTCATTCATTTAATGAATTGCCAATTGAAGCTAAAGAATACATTAGTTTTATAGAAGAGTTTACAGGCGTTAAGGTTAAAATACTTTCTATTGGGAGCGATCGTAACGCTACATTAGTTAGATAAAATATTTAAATTAACTTATTTATTAAATAAGTTTATTAATATGTTTTTATATTAATTTTGCTTTCTTTAAGCCTTATTAATATTTATAATTATCCTATGATTAATTTATTGTTAAATTGGAATGAATTTTGGAATAATTTGGGTGAATTTTTTAGTTCATATGGTAGAAAATTATATGAATTTTGGATTAATCCAACTGAAGGTACACCATACATTATTACTTTAGTTTTTGCTTTAGCTTTTTTAGTTTTAGGATATTTTTTAATTAAACTAATAAATAAAGGTATTAGGAAATTATTTAAAATTGGGAAAAAGAAATTTGAAAATGAAAAAACTATTAAAAATTTTGCAGCTAATCTTATAAATGTTGTTTTAAATGTTTTATTAGTACTAGCTTTTTTATCTATTTTAGGGATTTCTTTAAATGGAATAGCTACTATATTTTCAAGTGCAATTTTAGCTATTGGTTTATCTTTGCAAGACATTATTGGAAATTTTGCTAGCGGATTAATTATTTTAACAACAAGACCTTTTATAACAGGAGATTATGTTTCAATTAATTCCGAATGTGAAGGCGAAGTAACTGATGTTAAATTATTAGCAACTTATTTATTAACTTATGATAAGCAAATAGTTGTTGTTCCTAATAAAACTATTACTAATAGTATTATTACTAATTATTCAAGTCATCACCTTAGAAGAGTTGTTATTTCGGTAGGAGTTGATTATAATTCAGACATTGATAAAGTAAAAACTGTAATGCTTTCTTTAACAAATGGAGATGAAAAGATTGATCAAGATGTAAGTCCATCAGTAGTATTGAGTTCAATGGGTGAATATTCTTTGAATTTTAGCTTAAGATTTTATGTTAGAACTGAAGATTATTGGGATGTATTATTTTCTTATAATGAAAAAATTATTAAATCATTTCAAGAAAACAAAATTAATATTCCATTTAAAAGAATTGATATTGGCCATGCAACTAAAGAAATTATTAAAATTGAGAATTAGATATGAAAAAAATAAGTAAGGATAATAAATTTATTATAATCTATATACTAACTGGTTTAGTTCTTAGTTTATTAAGTCTATTTTTATTATTTATAAATATTTATGAAGTTAGTGTGTGCTTAAGTATTAGTTACTTTTTTAATATTTTCACCTTTTTAATAATGCTTAAATCAAATAAAAAACTTGATAGAAATGGTAATTTTAAATTAGGGCAATTTACTAGTTTATCAATATTAAGATTTTGTTTAATTGCTTTAAGTGTATTAATTCCTGCTTTAATTTTGAAATTTAGTGGTGATAGCAATAACAATTTTCGCTTTTTATATATATTAATTTGCTTAATTTCTTTTATAAATGTGGTAGGATTATATAGTTTAAGAGGCTATGATGATTAATTTTTTAAGTTTAACTGATAGATTAACTTCAACAAATTTAAAAGACATTTTAAGTGGTAATTTTTTATCAACATTAATTGTTATATTTTTATTAATTATTTTTGCAATTTGTGTGAATATAAGTAGTAAAAAGGCATTGAAAAATCCTCTTGAAACACCTCATGGTTTGTTTTTTATTTTTATGATTTTTTATAAAAAAATTGAAGATTTAGTTGTTGAAATGATGGGAGAAAATAATCGTGGCTTTACGCCTTATATTTTAACCGTATCAATGTATTTATTCTTTTCATTTATTTTTGGTTTAACTGGTTTACCTTCACCAGTTGGAAACTTAGCGTTTCCTTTAATTTTAGCTAGTGCTACTTTTGTTTTAATTCATGCTACCGCAATTAAATATAATAAATGGAGATATTTTCATCGTTTTATCGAACCTATTCCAATTATGTTGCCAATTAATATTTTTACGATGTGGGCTCCATTAATTAGTATGACTTTACGTATTTTTGGAAATGCATTAGCGGGTTATTGTATTATGACTTTAATTTATTTTGCTTGTGCAAGTTTAGGTAGTATTATAACAAATATTACTTATACTGGTGTTTGGGGACCTGCTAATTTTTGGCTTGGTGGAATTATTACCCCAGCCTTTCATTTTTATTTTGATATCTTCAGTGGGTTTATTCAAACTCTTGTTTTTATAATGTTAACAATGATATTTATAAAACAAGAGGAACCAGAGGATGCTGAAGAATTGGTAAATCAATAAACAAGGTTGAAGGGAGGAAATTTATGGAATTTTTAGTAAATCTTGGGAATATTTTAGCTTCTAGTGATTGGCGTTATATCGCCATTGGTATTGCTGCATTAGGTATGGCTGGAAGCGGAATTGGAGAAGGACTTATATGTTCTAAAGCTTTAGAAGGAATGAGTAGAAATCCTGAAATGTATTCTAAGCTTAGAAGTGGTATGATTTTAGCTTGTGCCCTTGATGAAACAACTGGTATTTATGCACTTGTTGTTTGTATTCTTTGCTTATTTGTTGGCTAATATATGAATAAAAGGAAAAAACTATTTACATATTTTTTTATTTTATTTAATTTTTTTGCTTTAACAAGTTGTGATGCTGAACAATTAGGAAAAGATATTAGTGAGACTGTTCAAAATAATCTAATTCCTAATTTGTGGTCAACATTAGCTCAAATTTTAGCAACTATTATTTTGTTTACTGTCGTTATAGTTTTTGCAGTAAAACCAATTAAAAAATATTTAAAAAAACGTCAAGAACTTCTTGATAAAGAGGTAAAAGACACTTTAAATAATAAAAAAATTGCTGAAGAAAGTGCTAAAAAAGCTGATCAAATTATCCTTGAAAGTCATGAAAAAGCAAAAAAGATTCTTGATAATGCTCAAATTCAAGCAACTATTTATAAAGACGAAATTATAAATCAAGCTAAAGAAGAGGCAGCTAGAAAGATAAAAGACTCTGAATTAGTTATTAATAAGCAAAAAAAGGAAGCGTATGACGAAATTCATAATGCAATTGTTAATGTTGCTTTAGATGCTAGTGAAAAAATTCTTGGTAGAGAATTTAATGAAAAAGACAATGAAAAAATTGTTAATAATTTTATAAAAGATATTAACAATAAAAATAACGGAGATAAGTAAATATGAATGAATTAGCATCTCGTTATTCTATCGGTTTTATTGAAGCTCTAATTGAATTAGATAAATCAAATGTCTTGAAATATCGTGATGAATTTGAAACGTTAATTGAAGTTTTAAAAAAAGAACCGGATTTTGCAGAGCTTTTGGGTGTTTTAGATATTGATTTTAAAGTTAAGGAGAAATTTGTTAAAAATAATTTAAAGGATTTTAGTCCTTTAACTTTAAATTTCATTATGTTGATAGTAAGTAAAAATAGAGCTTATTTTTTAAGAAGTATTTTAGAAGCTACTCTAGAAAAAATAAACGAATTTCTTAAAATTGAAGATGGTGTTATTTATTCATCTAAGCCATTATCTACTAAAGTAATTAAGGAAATTATTGATGCTTTAGAAAAAAACAAGATGCATAAAATTCAACTTGTAAATAAAGTAGATGAAAATTTAATTGGTGGTTTTAAAATTGTTTTAACAAATGATATATATGATGCATCAATTAAAGAACAGTTGGATAAACTTAAAAAAACATTACTAATGGAGGATAATTAAAATGAATCTTAGACCCGACGAGATTAGTTCATTAATAAAAGAACAACTCAAAAATTATAAATCTGATATAGAGAAAAGTAATGACGTTGGAACTATCCTCACAGTTGGTGATGGAATAGCGATGGTATATGGCTTAGAAAATGCAATGCTTGGAGAACTTTTAGTTTTTCCTAATGACATTTATGGTATGGTTATGAATCTTGAAGAAGATAACGTAGGTGTTGTTTTATTAGGAAGTGACCTAGAAATAAAGGAAGGAGACATCGTAAAAAGAACTAGACAAGTTGTTGAAGTTCCTGTAGGTGATGCCTTACTTGGAAGAGTTGTTAATGCTTTAGGTCAACCTATTGATGGGAAAGGAATTATTAAAACCTCTGAGACCAGGCCAATAGAAAGAAGTGCTCCATCAATAATGGATAGACAAAGTGTCAATTCACCACTTGAAACAGGTATTAAAGTAATTGATTCTATGATACCTATAGGAAAAGGGCAAAGAGAATTAATTATTGGGGACCGTCAAACTGGTAAGACTGCGATTGCAATAGATTCTATTATAAATCAAAAAGGGAAAAATGTTATTTGTATTTATGTTGCTATTGGGCAAAAAAATAGTAGTGTCGCTAATATTTATGAAAAATTAAAACAATTTGGTTGCATGGATTATACAGTTGTTGTTGATGCTTCAATTAGTGAACCTGCACCTATGTTATATATATCACCATTTAGTGGGATGGCAATGGCTGAATATTGGATGTACCAAGGCAAGGACGTTCTAATTGTTTTTGATGATTTATATAAACACGCTATTTCATACCGTAGTTTATCTTTATTATTAAAAAGAAACCCTGGTAGAGAAGCTTTTCCTGGTGATATTTTCTATTTGCATTCAAGATTATTAGAAAGAAGTGCAAAATTAAATCCAGTTTTGGGTGGAGGTAGTATTACTGCATTACCAATTGTTGAAACATTAGCTGGAGATATTAGCGCTTATATTCCTACTAATATAATTTCGATTACTGATGGTCAAATTTTCTTATCAACTTCTTTGTTTAATAGTGGAATTAGACCAGCAGTTGATACAGGTCTTAGCGTTTCTCGTGTTGGTAGTTCCGCTCAATATCGAGCAATGAAAAAAGTAACTAGTTCGTTAAAAATGATTATTGCAAATTATAACGAATTGAAATCTTTTTCTCAATTTGGTAGCGATATCGATGAGAATACAAAGAAAACTTTAAATTTTGGTGAAAATTTGATATCAGTATTAAAGCAAGATCAATATGCTCCTTATCAATTAGATCAACAAGTGATTGAATTTTTCTGTGTTAAATATAATTTTTTAAATGATTTAAAATCTAATGAAGTAAATCAATTTTTAAAAGATTTATATAAATATATTAAAGATTTTCACTCTGATATCTTAGAAAAAATTATAATGACTCATGATATCAAAAAGCCTGATCGTGATAATCTTAGAACTATAATAACGACCTTCAAAAACGAAAGAAAGGCAATTTTATAATGAGTCAAACATTAGAGAATGTAAAAAAAAGAATTAATAGTGTAGAAGCGACAAAAAAAATTACTTCGACAATGCAATTAGTTTCGAGTGTCAAAGTAAGAAAATTGCTTTCAACTTTTACCAATGTAAAACAGAGTTTAGAAACACAAAAAATAATCTTAAATAACGCACTTTTTACATCAAAAAGCGATGTAACTAAGACATTTAATAGTATATATATTAACGAAAATATAAAAGTTACTAAAAAATTGTATATAATTGTTATGTCAAATTTAGGATTGTGTGGAGCTTATAATCAACAATTATATAAATATTTTGAAACGATTTTTCACGAAGGTGATGAAGTAATTCTAATTGGTAGAAAAGCTGAGTCGTTATTTAGTGATGATAAAAATATAAAACAATATAAAGATTATTTACTATTACTTAATGATATAAAACTTACTAAAATTGATGATTTTAATAAATGGATTGTTGATAAATTCAACACTAAAGAATATAACTCAGTTTATATCGTTTATCAAAGATATGTTAATAGTTTAATTTCTTTACCTACTTCAGTAAAATTATTGCCAATTGAATTGAAAAATAAAGATTCTATGAATAGTTATGAACCAGAATTTATTCCTTCAAGAGAATCTTTTATTGATAGTTTTATTCCTTTTTATTTGAAGAGTTTAATAAAAACTGTTTTAATAGAAGCAAATTTGTCTGAACAAACAACTAGAAGAAATATGATGGACAATGCGGATAAATCTGCAAGTGATTTAATTGAAGACTTAAAATTACAATATAACAAAGCACGTCAAACTTTAATTACTAATGAAATTACTGAAGTTGTAAATAGTGCAAATGCTATTAGAAATAGTTAGGAGGTATGTTATGGAAAAAAAGGATTATGGAATAATTGTTCAAGCTGTTGGACCAATTGTCGATGTACGATTTGAAGACACTGAACTTCCAAATTTACTTACTGCTTTAAAAGTTCCATTAGAAGGGAAAGATGATTTAATTCTTGAAATTGAACTTTATGTTGGTGATGATACTGCTAGATGTGTAGCAATGGGACCAACAGAAGGTCTAGTTAGAGGTATGAAAGCATACAATACTAATTCTCCTATTAAAGTTCCAGTTGGCGAATCGACTTTAGGAAGGGTTTTTAATGTTCTTGGAAAATGTATTGATGGTGGTGACACAAAAGATATTGATGGTGCAAAAAGATTACCAATTCATCGTGAACCTCCTGCATTTAAAGATCAAATGACTCATCAAGAGATGCTTGAAACTGGAATTAAAGTTATAGATTTACTTTGCCCATATGTTAGGGGTGGTAAAGTTGGCTTATTTGGAGGAGCAGGAGTTGGAAAAACTGTTTTAATTCAAGAATTAATCAATAATATTGCTTCAATTCAGCATGGAATTTCTGTTTTTGCTGGTGTTGGTGAAAGAAGTCGTGAAGGAAATGACTTGTATAATGAAATGAAGGCAACAGGAGTTTTAAATAAAACGGCTTTAGTTTATGGGCAAATGAATGAACCTCCAGGATCAAGAATGAGAGTAGCCTTGAGCGCTTTAACAATGGCAGAATATTTTAGAGATGAAATGCACCTAGATGTACTCTTTTTCATAGACAATATTTTTAGATTTACTCAAGCTGGTAGTGAAGTTAGTGCTTTAATTGGTAGAATGCCTAGTGCTGTTGGATATCAACCTACATTAGCAACAGAAATGGGACAACTTCAAGAAAGAATTACTTCAACTAGAGATGGTGCTATTACTTCGATTCAAGCTGTTTATGTTCCAGCAGATGATTTAACTGACCCTGCTCCTGCTACGACCTTTTCACATCTAGATGCTAAAACGGTTCTTGATAGAAATTTAGCTAGTTTAGGAATATATCCAGCTGTCGATCCACTTGAATCAAGTAGTAATATTTTAGATCCTAAAATAGTTGGACAAGAGCACTATGATGTTGCTAGTGCTGTCATTGAAATTTTACAACGTTATAAAGAACTTCAAGATATTATTGCTATTTTGGGTATAGAAGAACTTAGTGATGAAGACAAAAAAATAGTTGCTCGAGCAAGAAGAATTAGAAATTTCCTTTCTCAACCATTCCACGTTGCTGAACAATATAGTGGCTATAAAGGTGTTTATGTTAAAGTTTCTGATACAATAAGAAGTTTTAAAGCAATATTAAGTGGAGAATATGATGAATATCCTGAAGGTGCTTTTTTATACGTTGGAACTATTGATGATGTAATTGCTAAGGCAAAGAGTTTAGAAAATGAATAATTTATTTGATGTTGATATTATCTGTGATGAAAAACCAACAATAAGTTTTGAAGCTACTTTAATTAATGTAAAAACTAATAGTGGTGTTAGGGGAATTATGGCAAATTGTGATCCAGTTGTTGCTATTTTAATTCCTTCAGTTATTGAGATTGTCAAAGATAATAATAGAAATAAAATAAGAATAGGCGAAGGTTTTTTATCTTTTAATAAGAAAGCGACTATTTTAGTAAAAGATTATGAAGCAATTTGGGAGTCAAAATGATTGAAAGATATAATGTTAAAGAGATTTCAGATTTATTTACCTTAGAAAATCGATATAAAACTTATTTAGAAATTGAACTTGCTAATGTTGAAGCTTTAGCTTACCTAGGAATTGTTCCAAACGAAGATTATTTAAAAATTAAAGAAAAAGCGAAAGTTGATGTTAATAGAATAAATGAATTGGAACTTCTTACAAAACATGATGTTATTGCTTTTACTCGTTCAATTGATGAAAATTTAGGCGAAGAGAAAAGATGGTTTCACTATGGCTTAACTTCAACTGATGTAGTTGATAGTGCAATGTCACTAATTTATCGAAAATCAGTTGACATTTTATTAAAAGAAATTAACAATTTGTTAGAAACATATAAAGGAAAAGCTTTGCAATATAAAGACTTGCCATGCATAGCAAGAACTCATGGTATGCATGCTGAAATTTCTTCTTTTGGCTTAAAATTTGCAAGGTTTTATGATGAATTAGTAAGAAATAAAGATAGATTAGTTTTAGCTAGTGAAGAATTGTGCCTAATTAAATTAGAAGGTGCTGTTGGTAACTTTGCTTTCGCTAATATTGACGTTGAGAATTTTGTTGCAAAGAAATTTAATTTGAATACTCCTAATATAGCTACGCAAGTAATTGCTCGTGATAACCATACGAATTTTTTAAATTCATTAGCTTTAATTGCAACTCATATTGAAAATGTTTCAACTGAATTTAGAAATTTAAGCCGTAACGAGATTAATGAAGCCTGTGAATATTTTTCAAAGAATCAAAAAGGAAGTAGCGCTATGCCTCATAAGCATAATCCAATTTCTTTTGAAAATATGACTGGTTTAGCTAGACTTATTCGAGGATATGCTTTTAGTAGTTATGATAATATTTCTTTATATCATGAAAGAGATATATCTCACTCTTCAAATGAGCGTATTATTTTTCCTGATTCTTTAATATTAACAACTTATATAATAAAAAGAATGAATCAAACAATTAAAAATTTAGTTGTTAACAAAGAAAATATTCATAAAAATATATATTTAACTAAGGGATTAGTTTTTAGCGAAAGAATTTTGACATTTTTAGTAGAAAAAGGTCTGCCTAGAGAAGTTTCTTATGACAATGTTCAAAGAATCGCTAATCAAGTTTATGATAATGAAAAATTAAATTTTAAAGATGCACTAAATAATGATAATTTTATAAATAAATATATTAATAAACAAGTTTTAGATAAACTTTTTGACGAATCATATTTTTTAAGAAATGTTGATTATATCTATAAAAGAGTTGGTTTAATTGACTAATTATTTACGGCGATTTTTATTACTTGTTAATATCATTAAAATAATAGCTCCAATAATTGCTAAAACAAAAGCAAAAGCAAGAATTATCCAAAAACCATATTCATGTTTTGATAATGGTATTTTATCAAAATTCATACCATAAATTGATGAAACAAGTGTTGGTATAGAAATAACAATTGTAATTACAGTAAGTGTTTTCATCACAATGTTTAAATTGTTTGATATAACAGAAGCAAAAGTATCCATCATACCAGCAAGAATATTACGATATATTGAACACATTTCAATAGCTTGGTTTAATTCAACTTCAGTATCTTCCATTAAATCGAAATCTTCTTCATATTTTTTATATTGTGTGCTTTTTAATAATTTATTTAAGACAGCTTTATCGGCATTTAAAGCAGTTGAAAAATAAACTAAAGTTTTATTAAGATCCATTAATTCAAATATTTCCCTGTTTTTCATCGAATTTTGTAATCTATTTTCAACATCTTTAGTATGCATATCGATTTTTTTAAGATAATAAATAAATTCTTTTGATAATTGATAGATAAGATTTAATGTAAGTCTTATTTTTTTATGGGGTTCTATATTTCTAGTTTTGTTTAATAAAGTATTAATTAATGTATCGTTAAAGCGTGAAATTGTAACATAAAATTTATTATTATAAGTAATAATAAAAGGCTTTGTGTATATTTCATCAGTATCTTTATTGATACATGGTACATCTAAAACAATTAAGGTCGATTCATCTTCATAATCAATACGTGCAGTTTCTTCTTCATCTAAAGAACATATTAAAAAATGAAGTGGAATACTTGTTTCTTTTGATATTTTCTCTAATACTTCTTGAGTAGGCTCACTTAAGTCAATCCAAGTTTTATCATCAAAGGTTGTGTCTTTAGTTACTTCCTCTAGACAGGTTTCTGTTATTAAGTTATTTTCAGATTTATATAATTTAATTCCTTTTGCCATATTTATATTCTAACTCTTTAAATGCATATAAACTATAAAAATTAATATTATTTTATTATTAATATTAATGAATTATTAATTATAAATGTTATAATTTTAATGCTTTAAAGGGGTGTTTATGATCAATTTTAAAAATTTAGTTAAAAATTATGAGTCTGAAGCATTAAATACATTAAGTGGTTTAATAAAAATTAATAGTGTTTATGATGCAAATACAGTTGATAACGATATGCCTTATGGAAAAGGTGTTAAAGAAGCAATGAATTATATGAAGAATATTGCTTTAAATGATGGTTTTAGTGTTGATACATGCGATAATAGATGTTTAGAAATTAGTTATGGTGAAGGTAAGACATTAGTTGGAATTTTTGCTCATTTAGATGTTGTTCCTGTTACCGGAAATTGGATTTATCCTCCTTTTAGTGCAACGATTACGGATAATAAGATGTATGGAAGAGGAACTAGTGATGATAAAGGCCCAGGTGTTAGTGCATATTATGCTTTAAAAGCACTTAAGGATAATAATTTAATTAAAAATTATCGTGTTAGATTGGTTTTTGGAGGAGATGAAGAAAGAGGATCGAGTTGCTTGGAATATTATTTTAAAAAATTACATAAAGAGGATCCAACATATGGATTTACTCCTGATGGTGATTTCCCATTAATTTATGGTGAAAAAGGAATTACTAACTATAAAGAAGAAGGAAAAATTTTTTTAGGGCCTATTGAGGAAATTAAAGCAGGTGTTGCTTCTAATTGTGTTATCGATAATGCTTATGTGACTTTATATGATTATCAAAAATTGTTAGATTATTTAACACAACATCCTGAAATTAAATTTGAAATTATTAATAAAACTAGTGATAAATTAACTATTAATTTTATTGGTAAAAGTGCCCATGGTTCTTTACCTTATTTAGGCATTAATAGTGGGATTATTGCTTTAGAAACCTTAGGTAAAGTCTATGATATTAATTTTTTAAAAGAGATTTCTAATGATTATAAAGAACCTAATGGAAAAAATCTTAATCAATATTATTCTAGTAAAGAAATGGGAGAAACCACATATAATGTAGGTTTAATTAATTATAAAAATGGGTTATTTTCGATGACAGTAAATTTTAGATATCCAGAAAACGTAGATCCAAAAAAAGTAATTGAGGCTTTAAGTAAGGAATCTAGACTTCCTATAACTATTTTAAGTGAGAGTAAGTGTTTATATTATGATTTAAATACCCCTTTTATTAAATTATTATCTGATGTATATATTCAAGAAACTAATGATTTAGTTAATAAACCTGCAACTATTGGTGGTGGAACTTATGCTAAAGAAGCTAAAAATACAGTTGCTTTTGGTAGTCACTTTCCTAATAAAATAGATCATATACATGAGGCAAATGAGAAAATAGATTTAGAAGACTTTTTTAATTCAATGAGTTTGTATGCTCATGCAATTTATGGGTTAGGAAATTTGAAATAATGAGAGTTAAGTTTAATCAAAATTCAATAGATTATTTAGATAATAATTTTAAAAATAAGTTAAGATTAGAAGACTTTTTTGATAAAAACAATACTTTTTTAAATGAAAATAAAGATTTTTATTTAGAAATTGGTCCTGGGAAAGGTAATTTTATTATAGAGTTAGCGAAAAAAAATTTAGATAAAAATTTTATAGTCGTTGAATTAAATAAAACGATTGCAGGTTATTGTTTAAAGAAAATTGATGAATCAAAATTAAGTAATATTAAGTTATTAGCTATTGACTTTTATAAGATGGTTGAAGTTATTAAACCTGATTTTTTTAGTGGAATTTTTTTAAATTTCAGTGACCCTTGGCCAAAGAAGCGCCACGAAAAAAGAAGACTTACTTCAGATGATTTTTTTATTGCTTATAATAAAATATTGAAACTAAATCATTGCATCTACTTTAAAAGTGATAATGATGATTTTTATGAATATTCTTATAAACAAGCAAAATTATTTAATTTTGAAATCATCTATAATAATATAAATTATAAAGATGATGATAATTTTGATGCTTTTACAGAATATGAAACTAAATTTATTAATAAAGGTATAAAAATAAAAAGGTTTATTTGTAAGAAAATAACGGAGGATTTAAAAGTGCTTAGTAAACTAGAAGAAAAATATTTTAAAGAAATTACACAACTATTTGGTCCAAGTGGTAGTGAAAATGAGGTTCGTGATTATTTAAAAAATGAGTTTAATAAATTAGGCTTTGAAATAATTAAAGATAATTTAGGATCAATATTTGCTTATAAAAAATCAAATAGTAAGAATCCAAAAAAGGTTATGATTTGCGCTCATATGGATGAAGTTGGTTTTTATGTCGGAAATATTTTAAATAATGGTATGATCAAACCTCTATCAGTTGGTGGATTTAATTATAATAGTTTACAAGCTCAGAGGGTTATTTTATTAAATAATAAAAATGAAAAAATTAATGGTACAATTGATACTACACCACCACATTTATTAGGAAATAATAATGGGATTGTTAATAATGATAATTTATTAATGGATTTTGGATTTGATTCCAATAAGGATGCAAATGAATTTGGTGTCACTATTGGTTGCCCTATTATTTGTAAAGGTGATTTTGAATATAGCTATGATAAAAAAAGTATTATTTCTAAAGCAATTGACGATCGTTATGGAATTATTTTAGGTCTTATAATTTTACATGAATTAAAAAATTTAGATTTACCTTATGATCTTTATGTTGGTGGAACAGTGCAAGAAGAAGTAGGATGTAGAGGTGCTAATACCGCTACATATACAATAAAGCCTGATTTAGCTATAGTTTTAGATTGTTCTCCAGCAAGAGATTCTTTAGGTAGAAATGGTCAACTTGGAATTTTAGGCGAAGGAGTTTTAATTAGACATTTTGATAGATCTTATATTGCTAATCGTAAGTTATTAAATATGCAAATTGATGCTTGTATAAAGACTAATTCTAAATATCAATATTTTGATAGTCCTGGTGGAACAGATGCTGGAGTTATTCATAAAAGTCTTGATGGAGTTTTAACATTGACACATTGTATATGCGCTAGATCAATTCATACATCCTCTTCAATTATGAGAATAAGTGATTATATCGATGCTAAAAATTCATTACTATATTTATTAAAAAATCTCACTAGTGAATCAATAGAAGGGCTTAATGAATAATATGAATTACGGATTGTATTATAATAAAGAAAAATTAGGTGATATTTTATTTGTTATTTTTAATAGTAACGCAAACCCTAATTTAGTTAAAAAAGTTGGGAATTGCATTGTTTTATATAAAAATAACGAAATAATCGGGTATAATATTTTTAATATTTCAGAAATTGTAAAGATAAAATCTAATGGTTTTATTCCTAATAATAATTATAAATTAATTGAAGTTATAAATTCTATTTTAAAGAATAATAACTTGTCTATTTTAGAAAAGCAAAAAGACAGTGGATTTGTTGTTGGTGAGATTATTGACATTGATGAACATCCGGAAAGTTCACATTTACATATTTGTCAAGTTAATATAAATGAAGGAAAACCATTGCAAGTTGTATGTGGGGCATTTAATGCGAAATTAAATTTAAAGGTTGTTTTAGCTAAACCATATTCATTTATGCCAAATGGACAACAGATAATTCCAAGTAAATTATTAGGAATTGATAGTTATGGTATGCTTTGTAGTGGAAGAGAATTAAATTTGCCAGGATATGAAAACATCAAAGGTTTATTAGAACTTGATGATAGTTATAAATTAGGAGAAGATTTTTGGGGTAAGTAATTATGGAAGAATTAGAAATCAAGCTTAAAGAAAAAGGTATTATTTCAAGGCTAACTAACAAAACATTTCAATTTGATAAACGTCTAGGCGAGGGTTTTTTTGCTGCTAATTACTTTTTAAAAACTCGTAAAGTAGTTATTGAAAATGTTCCAAATCATGTTGTAACGATGCAATTTTTTCAAAGAAGAGATCATTCAATGCTTTGTGGAATTGATGAGGCAATAGCTTTGATTCATACTTTTGCATATAATCCTAGTAGTTTAATTATCGAAGCATTAGATGATGGAGATATAATTAATGCTAATGAGCCAGTACTAAAAATAACCGGGAAATACGAAGATTTTGGATTTTTAGAGTCGATGATTGATGGGATTTTATCTCGTAGAAGTAGTGTCGCTACCAATGTTTTTGAAACATTACTTGCCGCTAGAGGGACTCCAGTATTTTCTATGGCTGATCGTCAAGATGATTATCATACTCAGATTGGCGATGGATATGCTACTTATGTTGCTGGAATTAATAAAATATCTACTGATGCACAAGGTTTATGGTGGGGCGGAAAGGGTATGGGAACAATGCCTCATGCTTTAATTGAAATTTGCGATGGAGATTTAGTTAAAGCTTGTAAAATTTATCATGATACCTTTAAAGATCAAAAAATCACTGCTTTAGTAGATTATCATAATAATGTTATTCGTGAAAGTTTAGCTGTCGCAAGAGCTTTTAAAACCGAGTTAAAAGCAGTTCGCGTTGATACCTCAAAAGCTTTGATTGATCATTATTTTGATGATAAAGATACGAGTGGATTTGATCCTCATGGAGTTTGCAAGCAACTAATTTATGCCTTGAGAAAGGCTTTAGATGATGAAGGATTTAATTATGTTGGAATAGTTGTTTCAAGCTCGTTTAATAAAGAAAAAATTGATGAATGGACAAAAGAAGGTGTGCCTGTTTCAATGTATGGTGTTGGTACTAGTTTTGTAAATAATATGACTTGTGGCTTTACTGGTGATTTAGTCATGCTTGATTATAAAGAACAAGCAAAAGAAGGACGTAAAAATATTCCAAGTGATCGCTTAAAAAAAGTAAATTTCCCTATTTATTAATTATTTAAAAAATAGAAAAAGTAAGTTTAAATTAATGTATATTAGCTTACTTTTTTATTTTCATAACTTTTAATTGATTTATAGTTTTAAGTTACTTGAAGCATAAATTTAATATTTATATTAAATTTTCGATTTGTATTATGAAAAATTAATGAAAATATTTACATTTTAATTAATTATGTTAAGATAAAAACATGGAAAATATTAAAGAACGTGTAACAATTTACGAAGTGGCGAAAGTTAGTGGCGTTTCTTTAGCTACAGTTAGTCGAGTTATTAATAATGCTGATTCTGTTAAACCAGAAACTAAAAGAAAAGTTTTAAGTGTTATTAAGAAATTAGGATATAAACCAAGCGGATTAGCCCAAGCTTTGGCTACAAATAAAACGACAAATATTGGTGTTATTATTCCTAGTGCAAATTACGTTTATATTTCAAATATGCTTAATGGTATAACTGAAGTTTGCAAAAATAAAGGTTTTACCGTTAGTCTTTATACAACTTCTCATAGTAGAGAAGATGCTTTAACAATGTTAGAAAAAGTAATTCAATCACATGTTGATGGTGTTATTGTTTTTGATGATGAACTAAATAGTTCTGACTTGGAAGTTTGTAGTAATTATAATGTTCCTGTTATTAGTGTAAATAATAGAATTATTGCAAGTAAAATTGGATGTATTCATTTTTCTTATGAACATTTAATTAAACAAATTATTACTGATTATTTTAATAAAGGTGATAAGGAGATGACTTTTCTTCATGTTCATAATGCTGGCCGTTTACTAACTAGAATTGAAAATGTTTTTATTCAAACTCATATCGAAAATGATCGTGAATATAGCATTATGAATTGTGATGATTCATATCAAAGAACTTATCATGATTTTATGGAAAGATTTAAAAACAAAAGAAAAGAATATGTTATTGCTTATCGAGATTCTATTGCTGCTGCTGTTTTAAATGCGGCAAGTGATAGTGGTTTATCTATTCCTGAAGATATCGAAGTTTTATCGATTATTGGCACTAAATATTCTTCGATAATTAGACCACAAATATCTAACATGTATATTGACATGCAAGAAGTTGGAAAAAGGGCAATGTATATGTTAATTGATCTCATTAATGATTGTTTATACGATAAAGAATATCGTTTTGAATCTATTTATATAAAGAAAAATTCTACAAAGTTCTAATAACGGAGGATTGACTATGGATGTTTATGATACATATATAAGAACTATTAACGATTATCCAATTAAAGGTATTAAATTTAGAGATATTACGCCATTATTGTATAATGGTGATGCTTTTCACCAAGCCATTATGGATTTAAATAAGCAACTTCCAAGTTTTGAAACATGGGATAAAATTATTTGTGCTGAAAGTAGAGGATTTATTTTTGGTTCGCCATTAGCGTTTTTAAATAATAAGGGAATTGTTATTGCAAGAAAAGCAGGAAAATTACCAGTTGTTGGTTATAGAGAAACTTATGAGTTAGAATATGGAACAGCTACAATGGAAATTCCTGAAGGAAGTATTAATAAAGGTGATCGTGTCATTATTTTAGATGATATTATTGCGACTGGTGGTAGTGCTGCTGCAATGAAAAGACTTGTTGAAAGAGCCGGTGGAATTCCTATTATGGGATTATTTTTAGTTGAATTACGTTCTTTACATGGATATAAAGCTTTAGGAATACCTGTTTGTTCGATTGTCTATTATGGTTTAAATGTTGGCGATTTTGTACAGGTTCAAAACGGATTACATCATATTGGGAAATTTGTACGTAAAATTGATGAACACGATGTTGAAGTTGAATATAAAGATAAATCTAAGGAAGTTATTAAGAAATCTCAAATAATCAATGTTGTTTGGGAAGATAAATTTGGTCGCCTAACTTATATTAAATATCGTGATTAATGGAGAGTTTATGATTGATATTATTGATGATTTAAATTATAGAGGATTAATTAAAGATTATAGTAATGAAGAAAATGTTAAAGAATTACTAAAAACTCCTCAAACAATTTATTGTGGATTTGATCCAAGTGCTAGTAGCATGCATATTGGCAATTTCGTAATGATTTCCATTTTAATGAGATTTCAAAAGGCTGGTCATCGTGTCATTGCCTTAGTTGGTGGTGGAACAGGGATGATTGGTGATCCTAGTGGGAAAAGTAAAGAAAGAAGCTTCTTAACTGAAGAAAATGTTAGAAATAATACTGAATCTTTAAAAAGACAATTATCCCGTTTTTTAGATTTTAGTGATCCTAAAAAAGGACTAATTGTTGATAATTATGATTGGCTAGGGAAACTTAGTTTAATTGAATATTTGCGTGATGTTGGTAAATTCTTTAGTATTAATTACATGCTTAGTAAAGATATAGTTGCTGGGCGACTTGAAAGTGGTATTTCCTTAACCGAATTTACATATATGACCTTGCAATCTTATGATTTTTATAATTTATATAAAAAATATAATTGCCATATTCAAATTGGTGGTGGCGATCAATGGGGAAATTTAACTGCTGGCTTAGATTATATTAGAAAAATGGAAGGTCCGGATAGTAAAGTTGAATGTATGACAGCCCATTTAATTACTAGAAGCGATGGTAAAAAATTTGGCAAAAGTGAAGAAGGAGCAATCTATTTAGATAAAAATTTAGTTTCTCCTTATAAAATGTATCAATTTTTCTATAATCAGAGTGATGAAGATGCAATTAAGTATCTTAAAATATTTACGTTTTTAACTAAAGAAGAGATAGAGATAATAAATAAAGAACATTTAGAAAATTTAGGGAAACGTATTGGTCAAAAAGCATTAGCATACGAAGTTACTAAAATAATTCATGGTGAAGATGAAGCTCATAGAGCTGTTAAAATGAGTGAAGCTTTGTTTTCTAACGATTTTAAAGATCTTAGTAAAGAAGAAATTGAGGAATTATTTGGTTCAATGAAAGTTAAAGTAAGCGATAATCTTTATTTAGAAGATTTACTTATAGCTATTAAAGCTTCTTCGAGCAAAAGAGAAGCTCGTGAATTTATAAAAAATGGTGCAGTTTCGCTTAATGGTCAAAAAATATTAGACAATCAATATGTTTGTAAAAAAGATGATTCTTTATTTAATAGATATTTTGTTATAAAACGTGGAAAAAAGAATTATTATCTTGCAGATCTTGGCTAAAATTATGAAATCTAGATTAAAAACTCTACATATTTTCTTTGCAATTTTAGCTTTATCATCATGTAATATAAACAAATTAAGTGAAAATAAACTCACTTATAAGGATTTAGATAAAGCGACTTTATATCAGGGTTTAATGCCTAGTATTGGTGAATCTAAAATGCTAGTTGTGCCAGTACAGTTTAGTGATTCAACGCCCTTTAGTGAAATAGAACTTAAAAATATTAGTTATTCATTTATAGGAAAAAATGATGATAACACTAACGATTATTGGGAAAGCGTTAAAAGTTATTATTATAAAACTAGTTATAGTAAATTAAATTTTAATATTACAGTTGCTGATGTTTTTACTCCTAGTATCACAACTAGTAATTTTTTAGCGCGAGAAAGTTCAAATGTTAATTATGATATGACAGGTTCTCATTTTATAATGAGTGAATTTTATAATAATGGCACGATAAATAATAAGTTAATTGATTATAAAAATTTTGATTCTGATAAAGATGGTTTTGTAGATGGAGTATTTCTTATTTATAATGCTGGAAACGATTATGAAGTGTTTCAAGAACGTAAATATTGGGCATATACTACATGGATGATGGATGGAATAACTGAGGATAGTAACATTAAGCCAAGTGTTGATAAGCCTATATTTTCGACTTATGCAAATTGTTCACAGCGCTTTTTATATGAATCAAGTTTGTCTTTAGGACAAGATGCTCACACTATTATTCATGAAACTGGGCATATGATGGGCCTTGATGATTATTATACTTATGATTCTAAAGTTAGTTTTAGTTCGTCCGGTGGAAAAATGATGATGGACAATAACATAGGTGATCATGATGCTTTTTCAAAATTTGCATTAGGTTGGATTAGTCCGAAATTAGTCACTAAGGAAGAAGATATTACTTTAAAACCATTTGGAGAAAGTGGTGAAGCTTTAATTATATCTCCTGATTTTGTTTATAATCCTTTTGATGAATACTTAATTATTGAATATTATACGCCTACATTATTGAATGAATTAGATAGTAAAGCCGCTTATAATAGCAAAACCAAAAATTTTATGTTTAGAAATTCAGGAATTATTGTTTATCATATCGATGCTAGAATTGGACATTTAAAAATAAAAGAAGATATGAAAGATTCAACTTATCGCTATGTTTCCAATACTTTTAAAAATTTCACTAGAAGTGATATAAAAATTCAAAATAACACTATAACTGGAAGTTACTATGCAGTAATTGGTAATAATTCAAAAAGTAAGCAAATTGGTAATGAAGTTAATTTTTTAATAGAACAAGTTAACAAAAATAATATTTCTTTTTATAATAAGAGCTTAGCAGATGATAATTCTTTATTTTATGAAGGTGATTGTTTTGATAGTTCTTCCTTTACGAACTTTTTTAAAGATGGCAAATTTCATAATGAAGAAAATGTTAATTTTAAGTTTAAAGTAAAAAGTTTAAATAGTGATGAAGCAACTATTACTTTTTATAAGTGATTTAAAATTTACTTTATTAATTATGCTTAGATTTGTATTTTTATTAAAATTTAATCTATATGTTAAAAATATAAAGTGCATAAGATTTAAATAATAAATGAAAAAGGTGCAAAATAATATGAAAAAGATTGTATCGTGGAACCTTAATGGTTTAAGGGCTTGCTTAAAAAAAGGGTTAACTGAATTTATTAGTGAAGAAAATCCAGATATAGCTTGTTTTCAAGAAACTAAAATGCAAATCGAATCAAAAATTGAGGTTTTTAACAATTATCAATATCAATACTATTCTAATGCTATTAAAAAAGGGTATAGCGGAACTTTGATAATTTCTAAAATAAAACCTATATCTATTATATACGGAATTAATAATGAATATAACGATGAAGGTCGAGTAATAACATTAGAATTTGATGATTTTTTCTTAGTTAACGTTTATTCACCTAATTCTAAAGTTGAGTTAGCTCGCTTAGACTATCGAATGGAATATGAGGATAAATTGAGAGAATATTTAGTTAGTCTTAAAAAGAAGAAGAATGTTATTTTGTGCGGAGATTTAAATGTGGCTCATGAAGAAATTGATATTAAAAATCCAAAAAGTAATGAGAGATCTGCAGGCTTTTCTATTGAAGAGCGTAACAAATTTAGTCAGTTACTTTGTGATAATTTTATAGATACTTATCGATATTTATATCCTAATGATGTTAAATATAGTTGGTGGAGTTATAGATTTAATGCTAGAAAAAATAACGCTGGATGGCGAATTGATTATTTTGTAGTAAATAAAGAATTTATTGATTATGTAGTCGATAGTAAGATTTTAAATAATATCGAAGGTAGTGATCATTGTCCAATTGAATTAATAATTAAATAAAATTGTTTAAAGTTATAAAAGAAAATTACATAAATAAAAAAGTAGGTTTCCCTACTTTTTTATTATTGCTACCAATTTTAATTATCAAACTATAATAATCTATTATAGTATTCAACGATTTGAGCTTCTTTAATATCACTTGGAAGTTCATTACGTTCTGGATATCTTGTAAATTTGCCGCTTCTTTTTTCAACATCTCTTTCAACATATCCAACAGTAGTTGCACTAGCTTCGATAGCAGTTTTAACAACTAATAAATCCTTTGATTTTTCTTTTAAAGAAATTTCATCACCAACTTCACATAAGTAACTAGGAATATCAACTTTTTTACCATTAACTAAGATGTGGCCATGAGTAACTAATTGTCTAGCTTGATTTCTTGTTGTTGCAAAACCTAATCTATAAACTAAATTGTCGAGTCTAGACTCAAGAATTTTAAAGAATGCAATACCAGTTACATCATTACTTTTTGTAGCTAAGTTAAATAATCTTCTAAATTGTCTTTCGTTAACTCCATACATATCTCTTAATTTTTGTTTTTCTTGGAGTTGCTTTCCATATTCAGAAATTTTAGCTTTATTTTGTCCATGTTGTCCTGGAGCATAAGCTCTCTTTTTTAATTCTTCGCCCGTGCCTAAAAGTGAAAAGTTTAATCTTCTAGCACGCTTCCATTTTGGTCCTAAATATCTCATTTTCTTTCCTCCTATAAAGATATTGCACTTTAAGTAAGGTATAAATTCCTTTCTACGGGTGAGATAATTGTTCGCCTTGTAGCTTAGGTTACTATAAATTTTATTATCTCGTCAGACAAGAAGTATTTATATGCTGCACTTAAATGCCTTAATACTTTACAACATATAGAGCAATAAATCAATCAAATATTATTTGAGTTCAGTAATTCCTTTATATAAATGGTAATAATACCCTTTTTGATCTAATAAATTCTCATGATTGCCTTGTTCTATAATTTTTCCGTGTTCTAAGCATAATATTTCATCACTATTACGAACTGTTGAAAGCCTATGAGCAATTACTATTACGGTTCTATCGCTCATTAATTTGTCCATTCCTTCTTGAACAAGCTTTTCGGTATGAGTATCAATATTGCTTGTTGCTTCATCTAAAATTAATAATGGTGGTTTACTTAACGCAGCTCTAGCTAGAGCAAGTAGCTGTCTTTGCCCCTCACTCAAATTATGTCCATCATCATATAAAATAGTATCATAGCCATTTGGAAGTCTACTTATAAAATTATTAGCATTAACGATTTTACTAGCTTGTATAATTTCTTCAAACGAAGAATGCCTTCTTGAATAAGAGATGTTGTCTTTAATTGAACCAGTAAATAAATGAGTATCTTGGGTAACCATTGAAATGGCGCGTCTTAAAGATTCTTTTTTTATGTCTCTAATGTCTAATGAGTCATAAGTAATTTGACCATCATTAATTTCATAAAACCTCGCAATAAGAGAGATGATTGTAGTTTTTCCAGCTCCAGTAGAACCTACTAAAGCAACTTTTTGTCCAGGTTTTGCTAACAATGAAACATTATTCAAAACGATTTTTTTATCATTATATTTAAATGTTACATTTTTAAATTTAATTTCCCCTTTAAGTGGCAAAATAATTTCCCTTCCATCTTTAGACTTACTTTTCCATCCATAATCAAAATTAGAATTATTAGAATGAAGTTTTATTAGTGTAATTGTTCCATTATCTATTTCTTCATTTTTATCAAGAAACTTAAATATTCTTTCACTCCCAGCTAGGGCTGAAAGTATATTATTTATATGTTGAGTTATAAAATTAAATGGACGTGCACTTTGTCTAACATAAACTAAATAACTAGTTAAAGCAGGAACTCCACCGATTAAAAGGCCTTTTAAAGCAAAAATTACTCCAAGAACACAACTAATAGCAAAATTAAAATAACTTAAGGAAACTATAACGGGAACGTTCATTTGAGTGTGATAAAAAGCTTTTGTCGCAACACTTTGAAGTTTGTTATTGTGATCTTCAAATTTTTTAAAATTTTCTTCTTGATGATTGAAAGCTTTTTCTACTTTAGAACCGATAATGTTTTCTTCAATAAAACCATTCATAATCGATAGTTCGTTTTGCATATTTTTAAAATATTTTTTACATTTATGTGAATTATAAATAATAAAAACAATCATCAAAAATAAGAAAAGAACAACAATTAATGATAAATATATATTAATTAAGAAAATACCAATTAAAGTTCCAATGATGTTTGATAGCGAGAAGACAAAATTAGCAAAGGAATCATTTAAAGCATTATTTAATGTATCAATATCATTAGTAAAATATGTCATAAATTCGCCATGAGTATGTTTATCAAATTCAGAAATTGGCAAATGTAATGTATGATTAATTAATTCTTTTCTAATCTGACCAATTATTTTTTGCGAAGTTCTAATCATTAATTGATTATATAGAATGGTTGAAATAACTCCAAAAAAATATAAAGAGCTCATTAAAACTATCGAATTTATTAAATTAGTCCAAGAAGAAGAGTTGTTTTTAATCTGAAGTATAGATTTAATAACATTCTGAAGCATAAATGTTCCAACAATTGAAGCAATACTACTAAAGATTGTTAAAAAAATAACAATGATTAGAATGATTGCTTTATAACCTTTATAGTATTTGAGAAGTCTAAAAAATGTTTTTACAAAATTTTGTGGCCTTTTATTATTAATTGCTAAATTTTTCATTCAAGGTTACCTTCGTTTTGAATATTATAAGTATTAGAATAAATTTCATCTTGCTTTAGTAGTTCATTATGACTACCATGATGACTTATTTTTCCATTAACCAGAACATAGATATCATTAGCATCTTTTATAGCGCTAATCTTTTGAGAAATAATAATTTTAGTTATACTTTTTAATTCATTTAAATTGCTTTTTAGTGCTTCTTCGGTAAGATGATCTAAAGCGCTAAATGAATCATCTAAAATAAGTATTTTAGGATTTTTCAATAAGGCTCTAGCAATACAAATTCTTTGCCTTTGGCCACCTGAAAGATTGGTTCCCCCTTGACTTATCATTGTATTATATCCTTGCGGCAATTGATTATTTATAAAATCATAACAGCAAGCAATTTTACAAACTTTTTTAATTTCTTCAATAGAAGCATCCTTATTGCCCCACTTAAGATTATCAAGTATAGTACCACTAAATAATATTGGGTTTTGGAAACAAACAGCTATTTTATTATGAAGTTCATACAACTTATAGTTTTTGATATTTAAATTATCTATTATTATTTCCCCATCAGTGACATCATAAAACCTTTCAATAAGATTGATTAATGTCGTTTTTCCACTGCCAGTTTGCCCAAAAATACCAATAAAATCACCATTATGAATATTCATATTAATATTTTCTAAAACATAATTTTTAGACTTCTTATTATATTTAAAATTTACTTTATTAATATTAATATTGCCGGAATTTATTTTTTTATCATCATTACCATCAATTATTTCACTTTGTGTTTTTAAAACATCAATAACTCTAATAATGCTTGCGTTTGCTCTATTAGTTAAAATAAAAACATTAGACATCATTATTAAGACTGCAAGTAATTGCAAAATATAACTTAAAAAAGTCGATATTTCACTAACATCTTTAATTAATCCTTTTTCAAAAAAAGAAGCACCGAAAGTTAGTAATGCAATAATTGTTGCATACATTACAAATTGAATAGCAGGTAAATTCATACTAATAGCGCTAAAAGCGCTAGATGAAGTTTTAATTAAGTCACTATTAACGTTTTGGAATTTCTCCATTTCATAATCTTCTTTAACATAAGACTTAACAGTTTTTATAGCAATAATCGACTCATCGGTTACTCTATTTAAATCATCGATGGTTTTTTGTAATGTTATAAATTTTGGTTTAACATATTTTAAAATAAGTATGATTAATAAAGATAAAAACGGGACCGCTACTAAAAATATTATGCCTAAATATGGCGAAACAATAAATGCAAGTATTAAGGAAAATAATAGCAAAGTAGGACTTCTTAAAGTAGCTCTTAATGATTGACAAAACCAATCTTGGATAATTGTAATATCATTTGTAAGTCTAGTTATTAAACTATCGTTTCTAAAATGATCAAGATTATTAAAAGAAAAATTTTGTATTTTTTTAAATTGCTCTTTTCTTAAATTTGCACCAAGGCCTCTACCAGCAATTGCTGTATATTTAGATCCTAAAACACCTAATATGAATGCTAAGATTGCAGAAACTATCATAGCTATTCCTATAGCATATACCACTTTATAATTAACATTAGTTATTATGTTATCTTCGCCATAATTTATTCCACCATTATTTTGTAGAATATAATTCATTAAAAAAGGTATAACGATTTCTAATAAAGTTTCAAGGACAACAAATAAACATGCAAGAAAAGTTTCTTTCTTATATGGTTTTAAATATGAAAAAATTTTTTTATACATAAAAAATAAAAAAATAGTTGAGTTTAGTAGGCTTATATATCTAATTTAGAGATAAAATCATGAAAACCTTCTTGCCCTTTTTCATCATTTTTAAATACAGCAGTGTTCTCCAAAATGTGTTCGCATACATTATTTACATATGAAATAAGTTTTTTCTCAGCATCTATTTTAGTTGAGGAATATCCATCTTTTAATAAATCTTTAATCATGAAACGATGTACAAATAAATCGTTATCGTCTTTATTTAAAGAAACTTCGTCATAAGGGATTTCTTTATCCATTATTTTTTCAATTTCATCAAATTGTCTTTTTAATCTACCAGGTAAAATAAATAAACCCATAGCTTCAATTAAGCCGATACTTTCGTGTTTAATGTTTTGATATTCAGGATGAACATGAAAAATTCCATCAGGAAATTCCTTGCTAGTATTATTATTTCTTAAAATTATTGTAAAAATATATTTATTATTTTCTTTTCGACAAATAGGAGAAACAGTATTATGTTGAATACCTTCTGTTGACGAATATATATCGCATTTAGCATTAGTATAATTGTTCCAAACATGGACAATATTATTAACTAATTTAATTATGTCATCTCTATTTGTTCCTTCAATTTGTAAAGCACTATTGTACCAATCTAAAATCCCAAATGATAAATCTTTATATTTAGTTTTAATAATTTCTTTAATTTTTGCTTTATGCATTGGCATTAAATGCTCTCCGCCTTGAAAATGTTCGTGATTTAAAATAGAGCCTCCAACAATAGGGAGAGGTGCATTACTTCCAATAAAATAATTTGGCAAATAGTCTACAAAATCTAATAATTTTATTGGTGTAGTATCATCAATTTTCATAGGGTGATGTTCTTCGTTAATTATGATGCAATGCTCATTATAATAAGCATATGGTGAATATTGCATGAACCATTTTTCATTGTTTAATTTCAATTTAATTGTTCTTAAATTTCTTCTTGCAGGTTGAGTTAAAGACCCTTCAAAACCTTCATTTTCTTTGCATAATAAGCAATCTGGATATTTTGCGCCAGCTTTTAATAGTAATAATTTTGCAGTATCTTTATTATTTTTTTCTGGTTTTGATAAATTAATTGTGATTTCTAAATAAGTATCTTTATTTAAAGGCTTATAAGTCCAATGCAAATTTTTATCAATAGCTGTTTTCTGAATGTATCCATTTTTAATAGATAAATTAAATAAATATTTACATGCTGTTTTCGAATCGATACTATTTTTAATCTCATTAAAAGTTTTATTAATTATTGATGGAAGTGGTGTAAGTTCACCTAAGATATTAGTAATAAAAATATTAACATATTCTTCATTACATATCTTGTTTTCAAGTATATATTCTTTTAATTCAAGAATAATTGAATCAGGGACAATTAAATTTTTAATATAATCAAAATTAAAATCACCATTATATGGGCGATTTAATTTTAATTGACTTAGTAAAACATTTCTTTGATAAATTACATCATATTCATCTAAATTTAAATGAAATTCAGCATATTTTATTAACTTTTCTACTATTAAATTTCCTTGCATAAATTTACCCCTTAATCGTTTAATATTATATCATAATTAATAACTATAATTGATGATAAAATCTTTTAAAAATAATATAATATTAAAGTAAGTTTTATATTCTAATATATTTGAATCAATAATCTTACATATTAAATAAAAGGAAGGAAAATTATGGCAAAAACTTATGAATTAGTCTTAATTAGACATGGTGAAAGTGAATGGAATAAGTTAAATTTATTCACTGGATGGACTGATGTAGATTTATCTGAAAAAGGTAAAGAAGAAGCTACAAATGGTGGTAAATTATTAAAGGAAGAAGGCTTTTATTTTGATGTAGCTTATACTTCTTATTTAAAAAGAGCTATTCATACTTTAAATAGAGTTTTAGAAGCTATGGATGAAGAATATATCCCTGTTTATAAAACTTGGAAATTAAATGAAAGACATTATGGAGCCTTACAAGGTTTAAATAAAGCTGAAACAGCTGAAAAGTTTGGTGAAGAAAAAGTTAAAATTTGGAGAAGAAGTTATGATGTTCAACCTCCAGCTCTTGAACCAACTGATCCTCGTAATCCAGCTTTACAAAAACCTTATAAAGATGTTGATAAAAACGAATTACCATTAACTGAATGCTTAAAAGATACTGTTGCTCGTGTCGTACCTTATTTTGAAGAAGTTATTAAAAAAGATATGATTGCTGGTAAAAAAGTTATTATTGCAGCTCACGGTAATAGTTTAAGAGCACTTGTTAAATATCTTGAACATATTAGTGATGCTGATATTGTTGCTTTAAATATACCTACTGGCGTTCCATTAGTATACGAATTAGATGAAAATTTTGAAGTAATTTCAAAAAGATATTTAGGCAATCAAGAAGCAATTAAAAAAGCAATGGAAGCTGTTAAAAATCAAGGAAAAGCAAAATAATAGTTAAGTTTTGCAATGTTTTTATAAAAAATAGAGCATTATGGCATTTTCAATTACTGATATAATAATCTTATCTATAATATTAATTTTTACTATATTTGGTGCAATTAAAGGTATTATTGGAAAGATTTTGGGATGGGTAAATTTGTTTATATCAACTGTTATTTCATATTACATCTCAGCTCCAATTACTAGTCTATTTTTAAAAACTGAATTTTATACAAATATGGTTAATTCTATTGGCGAGAAGTGGTCTAACGTATTGCTTTTAATTTTGACTGGAATTGTAGTTTTCATTATATTATTCATCATTTTTAAATTATTTACGATTGTAATCAATAAATGTATTAATGCAAATAAGATTTTTGGATTTTTCAATAAAACACTAGGTGCATTTATTGGCTTTGCGTTTGGATTATTTTTAGCTACATTATATTTATTAATATTCTATGGACTAGCAAAAATTGATCCGAATATAAATGCTTTTTATGTTAGTGATTTAGCTATTACAGATGAAAAATTTACTCTTAGTAAGATGTTAATGACATATACAATGAAAATATTTAATTAAACTTGAAATAATCAAAAAAGCTCGATAATTCGAGCTTTTTTATTTTGCTTTAGTTTTAACTTATAAAGATTTAGGATCAACTAATAACTCTTTATTCTTAATTTCATTATTGAGTTTATTTACAAAATCGAGGAATGAAACATTAATCTGGTCATTTGTACCATATTTTCTATAAGTAACAGAATTATTAGCTAATTCCTTATCGCCAATAACTAATGTGTAAGGTATTTTTTTAATTATAGTGTTTCTTAATCGATAACCTAACTTCTCATTTGAATCATCTAGATTTACCCTAAATCCTAAATCGGTAAGTTGTTGGACTAATTTTTTAGCGTGCTCTAAATGATATTCATTATTTACAGGTAAAACTTCGATTTGAACAGGGGCTATCCAAAGAGGAAATGCTCCGGCAAAATGCTCAGTAATTATACCTAAAAATCTTTCGAAACTACCTAAAATAGCTCTATGTAACATAATAGGTCTAACTTTTTCACCATTACTATCAATGTAAGTACAATTAAATCTTTCAGGTAAATTCATGTCAAGTTGAATAGTACCACATTGCCAAATTCTACCCATGCAATCCTTTAATTTAAAATCAAGTTTTGGTCCATAGAAAGCACCATCACCAGGATTTATTTTAAAATCTTTACCGCTCGATTTACAAGCTTCGGCTAAAATCTTTTCAGATTCATCCCAAATTTTAATGTCTCCTATATAATCTTTTTCAGGTCTAGTTGATAAAACTATACTATAATCAAGTCCAAATATGCTATACATTTCATCATATAAATGTAGTAATTTTTGAATTTCACTTTGAAGTTGGTCACGTCTACAGAATATGTGAGCATCATCTTGAGTGAAACATCTTACTCTAAATAAACCATTTAAAGCGCCACTTGCTTCATGTCTATGAACTAAGCCTAATTCAGCATATCTTAATGGTAAATCACGATATGAATGTAGTTCATTGTTATAAACTAAAATTGCTCCAGGACAATTCATTGGTTTTATAGCAAAATCTTTATCATCAATCTTTGTTGTGTACATATTTTCTTTATAGTGATCCCAATGTCCACTTGTTAGCCATAATTCTTTAGATAAAATAATTGGAGTTTTAATAATTTTGTAACCTTCACGATCGTGAATATTATTCCACCAATTTTCAATTTGACGTCTAAGCATAAGCCCATTAGGTAAATAAAAAGGGAAACCTGGGCCAAATTCACTAAACATAAAAAGACCTAAATCCTTACCTATTTTACGGTGATCTCTCTTTTTAGCTTCTTCCTTCATATGTTCGTATTCTTTTAAGGCTTCATCACTAAAGAAACTTGCACCATAAATACGCGTTAATTGTTTGTTTTTACTATCGCCTCTCCAATATGCTCCAGCAATGGATTCTAGTTTAAAATGTTTAATAAAACCAGTACTAGGAACATGAGGCCCTAAGCATAAATCAACAAAATTACCTTCTTTATAAATAGATATAGCTCCGTCATTTAATTCATTGATAAGTTCAACTTTGTATGGATTATTTTTAAATAACTCTAAAGCATCTTTTTTTGAAATATCTTCGCGAGTTATATAATAATTCTTCTTGGATAATTCCTTCATTAATTTTTCTAATTTAGGTAAATCTTGTTCTGTTAAAATGTCTTTACCAAAATCTACATCATAATAAAATCCATCTTCAATTGAAGGACCAATAGCTAAATGTGCATTTGGATATAATTCCATTATCGCCATTGCTAAAAGATGACTAGTACTATGATTTAAAATATCTTTAGCTTCTTCACTATCTTTAGTAATAATTTCAAACTTGCCACCTTCACTTATTGGATGATATAAATCAAATAACTTATTATTTAATTTATAAGCTATGGCTTCTTTTGCTAATGAATTTGAAATTGATAATGCAACATCATGTCCATTTTTATTAGTATCTACTTTGATAGCCTTTCCGTCTTTTAAAATTAATTCCATAAATATTTCTCCTTTATTTAATAAAAAAGTCCTTAGATAAAAAATTATCTAAGGACGCTCATTACGCGGTACCACCTTAGTTATAGTATTAAATTTAATAATACTATCACTTAATTTCGATTATTCACGTATAATCAACGTAGAGTTACCTCTAATGCTCCAAAGTGGTATTAATAGTTAATCATAATAGAAAATTTCACCAATTTTTTCTACTCGCTAATAAGACCTAACTATTAACATGTCTTCTTCATAGCGTATTTAATATATATCTAGAAAATTAATTTGTAAATATTTTTTATAATTCTCTTTCTTTAGGTATAGTAATAATTCTCATAAAATTAGTTTTACCAGAACCAGTTGGAGTTCCACCACTAACTACAATAACATCACCAGGTTTAAGGCCAATTTTTTTAGCATAAAATATTGCAACACATTCCATATCTTCGATAAAATCAGGCATTTTTGTATCAATTAAGATACTATAAATACCCCAATAAAGCGCATTTTGTCTAGCAGTTTCTTTTTTATTTGTTATAGATAAAATTGGACAACAAGGTCTAGCTTTTGAAATTCTTCTAGAACTATTTCCACTCTCGGTATAACTTACTATTAATTTTGCACTTATTAATTTTGCTGTATTAGCGATACTATTTGCCAAGGCATCATTATTATCTTTATTTGAAGTATCATAAGCTTCTTTTGCTAAAGTTTCATAATCAAGTTCACTTTCAATTGCTCTAGAAATCTTAGCTTGAGCTAAAACAGCTTCAGCTGGATATTCTCCACTAGCACTTTCAGCACTAAGCATTACACAATCAGTTGATTCATCAACTGCTGTAGCAACATCACTTACTTCAGCTCTAGTAGGAGTAGGGGAATGAGTCATGCTATCTAACATTTGGGTTGCAGTGATAACTGGTTTGCCTTTTTGTCTACATTCTCTAATAAGTCTTCTTTGTACTAAAGGAACTTCTTCAAAAGGAACTTCAACACCTAAATCACCTCTAGCAACCATGATTGAATCACTAGCATCAATAATTTCATCTAGGCAATCCATTGCTTCACAGTTTTCGATTTTAGAAATTATTTTTATTTGAGGATGGCCGTGTTCAACAAGTATTTTACGAATATCTTCGACATCTTTTTTATTTCTGACAAAACTTGCTGCTATAAAATCAACATCGTGTTCACAACCCCAAATCAAATCTTGTTCATCCTTATCACTAATGAATTTCATTGAAAGTCTAGCACCAGTACAATTAACGCCTTTTTTACTTGCCAATTCATGGTCATTTTGAGCAACTGTAATAATTTCTTTATTAATTTCATCCTTGCCAGTAACTAATAAATCCAATTTACCATCATCAATTTTTATATGATTTCCAATAGAAACATCATTATATAAATCTGGAAAATTAACACTAATTTTAGAAGGAGTGCCCAAAACCTCTTTCATAGAGATTCTTAAAGTTGAATCTTTAGTAATTTGAATTAAATTGTTCTCCATATTATGACAGCGAATTTCAGGGCCTTTAGTATCGAGAATGATTGGAATATAAATTCCATCTTTTTCAAAAGAACGAATAGTTTTTAATTTTCCAAGATGTTCTTCATAATCACCATGAGAAAAATTAAGTCTAGCTAAATTCATACCATTTTGTATAAGTTTAGTTAACATTTCTTTACTTGAACTAGCAGGACCAATTGTACAAACAATTTTTGTTTTTTTATTAATATTAATCATAACTTTCCTCTTAATTATTTAATTAAATCATGAACATGATAAAAGTCTTCATGTTTATTACGAGGCAACTTCAATGCATCATATATATCTGTGTAAACGAGTTTTGTGCCATCAGTGCCAATACAAACACCACCAATTCCTTCGTCTAAAAGTTCAACAGCATAAGAACCCATACGAATAGAATTAACTCTTTCCATAGCAGTAGGAGTGCCACCTCTTTGAATATGACCTAGTACTGTTTCTCTTGTATCAAATCCAACTTCATTCATAATACGATCAGCAAGAGCTTTTGTATCAAGTAATTTTTCAGCTACTAAAATCAAAACATGATCAGGATTAGTTTTTTTAAGTTCCTTTAATTCAGAAATCATTTTGTCGATATTTATATCACTATCGCAAGTCAAGATATAGTTTGCACCAGTTGCAATTCCGGCAAATAATGTTAAATCTGGGCATTTATTTCCCATAATTTCAACAACAGCACAACGATTATGACTGCTTGATGTGTCAACTATTTTATCAACTGCTTCAACTACAGTATTTAAGGCAGTATCAAATCCAATAGTAATTTCACTACTTGCTATATCATTATCAATAGTGCCTGGTAATCCAATGCAATTGATACCTTTTTCTGTTAATTTTTTAGCACCCATGTATGAGCCATCTCCACCAATAACAATCAAAGCCTCAATTCCATGTTTTTTTAAAGTTTCAATAGCTTGATATTGTACCTTGTCCTCTTTAAACTCTGGAAGGCGCGCAGTTTTAATTGCTGTCCCCCCTCTATTTAATAAAGTATCAGCAAAATTTTTATCTAATTTGACAATCTTATCTTCAATTAAGCCTTTATACCCATTATAAATTGCATATATTTCTTTATTTAACTTAAAGCAAGTTCTAATTGCTCCGAATAATGCATCATTCATTCCAGGAGCATCACCACCACTAGTTAAAATTCCAATTTTTTTAACCATACCAATTCCTCCATTTAATATTATATAACAAAGTTATATAAGTATTCTATTAATTAATAATTAAATTTTGAATATCAATTAAAAAAGTAAAATGTCAAGGCATAAGTAATAAAAATAATTGCAAGTGAATTAATAATTCAATATAATTTTTTAATATGAATAAGGGATTATTAATTATTTTAAGTGGTCCTAGCGGAGTTGGTAAGGGCACTGTTGTAAAAGAATTAATGAAAGATAAGACTTTAAATTTATCTTATTCTATTTCTATGACTACACGAGCTCCTAGAAATGGGGAAGTTGATGGTCGCGAATATTTCTTTATATCAAAAGAAGGCTTTGAGAAAAAAATTGAACAGGGTGAATTATTAGAATTTGCTGAATTTGTAAATAATTATTATGGTACTCCTAAGGCATATGTTGAACAAATGTTAGATAGTGGTCACAATATTCTTCTTGAAATTGAAACCAAAGGCGCTCAACAAGTCATGGAAAAAATGAAAGGAAATAATGTTATTTCTATTTTCTTATTACCGCCTTCTTTATATGATTTGGAATTGCGCATTAGAAATAGAAGAACTGAATCAGATGAAGTCATTAAAGAAAGATTAGATAAGGCAAATAAAGAGTTACAACTTAAATCACTCTATGATTATAATGTCATTAATGATGTTCCGCTACTTGCTGCAAAAAAAATAGCAGACATTATAAGAAATCATTTAATTAAGTAAATGTATTTATTAAAAATATTAGCAGAATACAATTTATACGCGCTAAACTCACCATTTTATTATTGCTCTGATGAGAAAATTGATGTTGGGACAAGAGTCTATATTAATTTTAATGAAAATGAAATTCTTGGATTTGTTATAGAGAGTGCTTTTAAAGAAGAGGACATAAAACAATTATCATTAGAACTTGGATATGATTTAAAATATATTACTAAAAAAATAGATGATGAACCAATTATTAATGAAGAACTTTTTCAATTATCAAACTTATTATCGAAAAGGTACTTTTATCCACTTATTGGTGTTTTACAAACTATTTTGCCTAAAACATTAAGGCCAAAAAAAGAAAGTAGTAGATCTAAGATATCTTATGATGTTTATTATAAAATTAATCGTAATAATAAATTCGATTTGAGCAAATTAACCAATAATGAAAGAAAAATTATTTTAAAATTTAAAAATTGCGATGAAATTCCTAAGAAAAATTTATGTCAATCAAAAAGTTTAAAATCGCTATTAGATAATAATATTATATATTTATTTAAAACTGAAAAATATCGCTTAAAACTCGAAAAAATTTATGATTATGAAAAAGTTATTAATTTAACTGACGAACAACAAAGAGCTTTAGATGAGTATGAAAATAGTAATTATTTAGTATATTTATTGTATGGCGTTACTGGTAGTGGGAAGACCGAAGTATATATAAAAATAATAGAGAAAGCTTTAGAAAGTGGTAAAACCGCGCTTATTTTAGTTCCAGAAATTGCTTTAACTCCATTAATGATTTCAAGAATTTTAAGTTACTTTTGCGTTGATATTGCGGTCTTGCATTCATCTTTAACGGAAAGTGAATTATATGATGAATACCGCAAAATTAAACAAGGAAAAGCTAAAATAGTTATTGGAACTCGAAGCGCAATTTTTGCACCTTTAACTAACATTGGAATAATCATTATTGATGAAGAGCATAGCGATACATATAAAGAAAATAATACATTATGTTATGATGCTAGAGATGTTGCTTTTATTAGGGCAAGTTATTATAAGTGTAAAGTTATATTAGGTAGTGCTACTCCGTCAATTGAAAGTATGTCTAAAGCTAAAAGCGATGTTTATAAATTACTTTGCCTTAGTAATAGGTATAATAATATGCAATTAGCTAAAATTATAACCATAGATAGAAAAAAGTTTGATAATTTTTCATCCATAAGTCAAATTTTCTCTTTAAGGGTCATTCAAGAAATTAAATTACGATTAATGTTGAATGAACAGACAATTATATTTATTAATACAAAAGGTTATGGAAGAAGTGTCTATTGCAGGGAATGTGGCTATGTTTTTAAATGCCCTCATTGTGATGTTAATCTTACTTATTATAAAGAAGATAATACGTTACGTTGTTCCCATTGTGGTTATAAAATTAAAAAGCCTAAAAAATGTCCTAAGTGTAATTCCCCATATATTTCTTTTATGGATTTTGGAATTCAAAAAGTTGAAGAAGATTTTAAAAGAATATTTAACGTCCCCTATTTAGTATTAGATGGTGATAGAACTCCAAAAAGCTTGCAGATTACAGATGTTTTAAATAAATTTAGTAAAAAGGAATCACTTGTTTTAATAGGAACACAAATTGTATCTAAAGGTCATGATTTTGGTGATGTCACTTTAGTTGTAGTTATAAATGCTGACTCTCTACTTAGTATTCCAACTTATAGAGCAAGCGAAAATGCATTTGATTTAATAACTCAAACAATAGGTCGCAGTGGAAGATCAAATAAAGAAGGTATAGCAATTATTCAAACTAGTTTTGCAAATAATTATGCTATAAAATATGCTATCGAATCTGATTATATCGATTTTTATAAAGCAGAAATTCAAAAAAGACAATTATTAAAAAACCCTCCCTTTTATAAAATAATTGGAATTGAAGTTATCTCAAAAAATCCTGAATTATCGTATAATACTTGTTTAGATATTAGAAATTATTTCTTAGTTTTAAAATTAGATATAATCTTAAATGATGTGACATATCCTTACTGGTTTAAAGGAAATTATAAAGCAATATTATATTTAAAATGTAAAAAAATTTCTAATATTCAAGATGATTTATTAGATTTAATAAATATTTATAATAAAAAAACTAAAGTGAAAATAAAAATAAATGTAAATCCTATCGACTACTAATTGAAAAATAATTATTAATAATCTAAGATTATTAACATAGAGGTAAAAAAATGATAACGATTTCTATTTTTGGTTTAGATCCATATATGGTAAGAGGGGTTAGCAAAGATATTACACCTAAACTTGCTGATATTTATGAAACAAGCAAAGATAATATTAACTTTTTTTGTCCTGAATGTTTATTTATTCATGATGGTGTAGAGCAAAATACCTGGAATATATTAGTGAAGGTTGATGCTCCTATGAAGGTAAAAGTTATGGAGAAAGAAGCTTGCAAGATTCTCCATCAATTTTTGAAAGATGCTTGTATAAATATGGAGATTCAATTTTATTATTTTTCGCAAGACAATTACTACGAATACATAGATAAAAGTCATCCACGTTTTATGACTGAAGAAAATGTAGTTTATGAAGAAGATGATTATGAAGATGATGAAGATAACTCTGTTGAGCCTTATTTAGGAAATGTTTTCGAAGGCTTTGAAGATAAATTAAAAGGGAAAGGGAAATAAAATGAATTATTTTGAAATTTGTGAAGATGTTTTAACAACAGTTATTAATCAAAAAGAAGATTATTACTCATTGATTAATAAAAAAAGTAATAAAGAAAAATTAGATGAAAAAGATAAGAGAAATTGTTTAAATTTAGTAGGTTCTTTTTTAAGAAATTATTATTTTATTAAAAAAGTTGAAGAATTTGTTTTTAATAAGGTGGATTTTGATTTACTTTTAGCTTCTGGATTATATTATGTTAACAATGCTTTTGTAAAAGCAATAAGCGAAAAGGAAGCACTAGATTATTTAAAAGGCTTTTTAGAGAAAAAGAATTCTTCATTAAGTGATGATCAAACTCTTGTTTTACAAGGAATATGTCAAGATAAGAAAAATTATGCATTTCCTTCTACCTTTTTAAGAAGAGGAAGTTTTACTTATTTCAGTATGAAGTTTAACTTACCAGAATGGTTTATAAAAATGATTATTAAAAGTTATGGTAATGAAAATGGACTTTCATCTTGCAGATTGATATCGAGAGTTCCTGAACAAGCTTTATGGTTAAATACTTTAAAGGAATTGAAAGATGATGATAAAAAGATGCTAGATAGTTTCAAACTTTTAGAAGATGGAACTTATGTCTATAAAGAAAAAGGCAGTTTTAGAAAATCAGCTTTAGTTAAAGACAAATTTCTTTTACCTATACAACATGCATATTTGGATTTATTAAAAGAACTTCCTGAGTTAAATCATTCAAGTTATACGGTTTATCTTGGAAATAGAAATTTTATTTATATGCCAATTGTTGCTAAATATTTAAAAAATAATAATCAAGCAACAATCATTGCAAACGCATTGAAAGACAACTATGAATTATTAAATATTAAAAAAGTTTATAATTTGAAAAATTTATACTTCAACGAAGCTTCTGCGGATAGTTTGGATTCATTAATTTCTAAAAAGCAAGATTTATTTGTTTTACTTAGTAGAAGTAGCGAATTTGATAAGCTAAGAAATAGCCCTGATTATTCTGTTATCTTTAATCAAAATAATTTAGATGAATTTATTAATAATGAAGAAAAGAGTATTGATAATTGCTCAAAATTCGTTGCTGATAATGGCTTATTAGTTTATTGTGTTGATACTTTAGGACTAAAAGAAACAACAAATATTGTTGCTAAATTTTTAGAAAACCATGCAGAATTCGAATTAATTAAAGAAAAACAATATTTGCCTGCTGAGAATAATTCAATTTTTTATTACGCTATTTTAAGAAAGAAAGAAAATGATTAATCTATATTCATATTCCTTACCGAAACTTGAAAACTTAATGCTTAGTATAGGCCAAAAAAAATTTAGGGCTACTCAACTTTTCAAATGGATTTATGAAAAGGGCGTAATTAATTTCGATGAAATGAGTGATATTTCTTTAAGTTTTCGTGAAGAATTGAAGAAGAATTATTTTCTTAAAATTCCTAAAATTTACACAAAACAAATTTCTAGTGATGGCACTATAAAACTGTTACTTGAATTAGAAGATGGTAATAAAATCGAAACTGTCTTGATGAGATATGATTATGGCAATGTTGCTTGTGTTACTAGCGAAGTAGGATGCAATATGGGTTGCTGTTTTTGTGCTTCTGGATTGTTAAAAAAGAAGCGAGCATTAAGTGTTGATGAACTCGTTGGACAGATTTTAGTTTTAAACAATTTATTAAAAGAAGAAGGAAAAAGAGTATCTCATGTTGTTGTTATGGGAACTGGTGAACCATTTGACAATTATGATAATGTAATGGATTTTATTAGAATATTAAATCACCCCCATGGTCTTGCAATTGGTGCAAGACATATAACTGTTTCTACTTGTGGTTTAGTTGATAAAATTAGGCAATATGCAAACGAAGGGCTTCAAATTAATTTAGCAATTTCTTTACATGCCCCTACAAATGAATTAAGAAATAAAATTATGCCAATAAATCTTAAATATCCTCTTGAGGAATTAATGGATGCGGTTAGATATTATGAAAAAACTGCCCAAAGAAGAGTTACTTTTGAATATATTTTGTTAAAGGATATAAATGATAGTAAAGAGTGTGCTATAGAATTAGCTAATTTAATAAAAGGGACTCTTGCTTATGTAAATTTAATTCCTTTTAATCCTGTTAAAGAACTTAAATATCAAAGAACCGATTCTAAAAAAGTTCATGATTTTATGGATACTTTGATGAAACGAAATATTAATGTTACAATAAGAAAAGAATTTGGAACTGATATTGATGCTGCATGCGGTCAATTAAGAGCAAAACATGAATACAAAGAGATTTAATGGCACATTTTCTTACAAAAAAGATCTTGGAAAAGTAAGAATTTCTAATGAAGACAACGCTAAAGTACTTGTTGATAGTGTTGGCAATGTTTTGATGATGGTTGCTGATGGAATGGGTGGAGCAAATAAAGGTGATTATGCTAGTTTAGAAGTGATCAATGGAATGAGTGAAGCTTTTAAAAATCGCAAGAGATTTTATTGCTTATTTGATTGCGTTCATTTTATTAAAAAAAATTTAAAAATTATTAATAAAAGAATTTATAATTTAAGTTTTACAAATAATAATTATAAAGGCATGGGGTCAACTATTATCATTGCTTTTATATATAAAGATGAATTAATTGTTGCTAATGTAGGTGATAGCAGATGTTATTCACTAAGCAAAAAAGAATTTAAGCAATTAAGTGAAGATGAAACATATGCCTATTATTTATACAATAGTGGTCAAATAAGCAAAGAAGAAATAAAAACTCATCCAAAAAGACATGTTTTAATTAATGCAATTGGGATTTATCCTTCTTTAAGTGTTGATATTAAGATATTTAAATATAATAAAGAAAGTATTCTACTTTGTAGTGATGGATTATACAATAATGTAAATGAACCAGATATTGAAAATATTTTAAGAACTGATGATTCAACCGAAGTTAAAGTTAATAGCCTTATAAATGTCGCTAATTTTAATGGCGGTAGTGATAATATTTCCGTAGCGCTTTGGGAGTGCTTAGATGATTAGAATTAATGATGTTGTTAGTGAAAGATATAAAATTCTTGCTTCTATTGGAAAAGGTGGTATGAGTGATGTATATGAAGCTAAAGACTTCATATTAAAAAGAAATATAGCAATTAAGTTTCTTAGTGAAAGTGCTTTAAAAAAAGTCGATAATATCATTAGATTTCAAAACGAAGCTCGTTTTTCAAGTTCACTTAATCATCCTAATATTGTAAAAATATACGATTATGGCGAACATCAAAATACTCTTTTTATAGTAAATGAATTAGTTAAAGGACAGACTTTAAAAGAGGCTCTTGATTTTAAAGGTGCTTATACAATAAATGAAACATGCTCAATAATGCTTCAACTTTGTGATGCGTTAATTTATATTCATGCTCGTAAAATAATTCATCGTGATATTAAAAGTTCAAATGTTTTTATTCTTCCAGATGGTAGTATAAAAATCGGGGATTTTGGGATATCTTATTTGCTTGATAGTAATTTAAACATTAATGAAAATAAAAAAATTGCTGGTACTGCACAATATTTAGCTCCTGAACTTATTAAAGGTAAAGTAAATGGGACATATCAAAGCGATATTTATGCTTTAGGAATATTATTTTATGAATTGCTTACTGGTGTAGTTCCTTTTGATGGTAATGATCCAAGTGATATTGCAATAAAACACATAAAAGAAGAATTACCTAGTCCTTTAAAACTTATTCCATCTTTGCCAGTTGAAGTAGAACATATTTTTTATAAAGCAACTGATAAGGACTTAAGAAAAAGATATAAAACTGTAAAAGCTATGCGTGATGATATTTTAAATTTATATAAAAATAAAAAAGCAATGAAGCAAGGAAGAAGCTTATTAGCTCGTATTTTTGGATTATCATCTAATTAATTTATATGGTAAAATAACTTTATGAAAGAAATAGCTTATTCGATATTATCTAGTGATTTTTCAAAATTAGAAGATGATTTAAATATAATGCTTAATAGTGGCGTAAAATATTTACACTATGATGTAATGGATGGACATTTTGTTAATAACATTAGTTTTGGGCCTCATGTTTTATCGACTATTAATAAAGAGCATAAATTAATTAATGATGTACATTTAATGATTACTAATCCAAGAGATTATGTAGAAAAATTTGTTTTAGCTAATGCAGATATTATAACTTTCCATTATGAAGCTTTAAAAAATGATGATGATATTGATGAAATAATAAATTTAATTCATACATATAATTGTAAGTGTGGCTTATCTATTAAGCCAAAAACTAGTGTTGACAAAATATTTAAATTTTTAAATAAGTTGGATTTAGTATTGATAATGTCTGTAGAACCTGGGTTTGGTGGACAATCCTTTATCGAAGAAACTTATAAAAAAATTGAAGTTTTAGATGGTTTTAAGAAAAAATATGGACTTAATTTTATAATTGAAGTTGATGGTGGAGTAAATAATACAAATGGTAAAAAAATTTTAAAAAGTGGGGCTAATTTATTAGTTTGCGGAAGTTATTTAGCAAAAGCAGATCACAAAAAAGAAGCTATTTTAAGTATTTTAGGAGATTGATATGGATTTATCTTACATTGTGCTCATTATATTGTCATGGATTCTAATTACTTTTTTATTAATTAATTGGATAATGATTTTTAATCGTACTGATAGTAAAAAATTTAGCTTTTTTACCTTTTTTCCATTTGAATTAAACCCTTATCGTAGACAAACTAAACAAGGTAAATTTTCTTTATCTTTATTATCTTTATTATCTTTATTAATGATTGTTCCAATAATTTTATTTGCAATTAGTTTTAATTATGTTAGCAGTTATGTAATGATGTCTTTTTTTATTATCGCATTTTGTTCTTTTTTAGCTTTATTATTTGTTAAATTATCTAACTATCATAAACATTTAATTTTTGTTTCAATTTTTGTTACTGTTGAATTTACTTTATTATTATTAATGTTCTTTTATTTCTCAAATAAGAATTATGGCTATTCTATTTTGACTACAAAGAGTATTATCTGCATTGTTTTTTTAATCATTCAAATGATTTTTGAATTTATTTTAATATTCAATCCTAATTATAAAAATTGGGCCAAAATGGTAAAAATGGATGCTGAAATTTTTTCTCGTCCAAAATATTGTTATTTAGCAATGCTTGAATGGGGAACTTTCCTTAATTTAATTTTAAATTATATTCCAATCTCTATCATTTTATTATTTTAATTATAAGTTTTTAGTAAACGAAATAAAAAAGTCTCAACAAGTGAGACTTTTTAATTACTTTTTAAGTGATTTATTGAGGGTTTTATAAGCACGAGCAGACATTTTAACTCTAACTACTTGCCCATTAATTTCAACTTTATATGTTTGTAAATTAACATTCCAAGTTCTACGTGTTGCACGTAAACTATGAGAACGCTTATTTCCACTTAATGGATGCTTACCTGTAATAGGACAAACTCTAGACATTTCGTTTACCTCCTTAAATCGCCTAATAAGTATAACACTATGGCAATATTTAAATCAAGGCTTATTTTTCTTAATTGTAATTATTTTATAACCGCTTTCATTTATTGATTATATATATTAAAAAACATAGAAACAATCAATGATATTTAAATTTAGATGATTATGGAAGCGTTTTCTTAATTTTCTTATGTCAATTAATATGCTTGATAATAATTAAAATAAAAATAGAATAGTTGATGATAAGGAGGATAAAAGTATGTTAAGAGAAAATGAAGAAAATATTTATACGAACGGAAATGGTGAGAAGTTATTAGGATTTGCAAATTTAAATTCAAATCAAATGTTATATATGCCAAATGGTAATTTTATATTTTTTAAAATAGAAGAGGATGATAATAAAGAATCTTATTAAGCTTTAAACCAAATAGTTATTAAAAAGTAGCATAATTGCTACTTTTTTCATAATTATGAAAATATTTACAATCGTTTACAAAATATTAATATTTTTTGAATTTTTTTATGTCGGTATAAAAATCGTTAATATATAATATTAAATAGAGAGGGGAAATATATGGCTTATGGTTTACTATATGATTATTTAAATGGTCAATGCATAGAAGCTTATAACTATTTTGGTGCACATTTTGTTAAAAAAGAGATTGAGGAAGAGATTTTAATTCCATTAAAAAAAGATCCTAATAAGACAAAGAAAAGCAAAGCAAAAAAACTAATAGATGGTGTAATTTTTAGACTTTATGCTCCAATGGCTACTGATGTTAGTGTTATTGGAGACTTTAATGATTGGAATCCTGGTGTTCATAAAATGAATAAAATTGATGATTCTGGGGTTTATGAAATTTTTATACCTAATTTACATAATTACAGTTTTTATAAATATCATTTTAAAGATGCACGAGGTATTTATGTAGATAAAGCTGATCCATATGCTTTTTTTAGTGAATATAGACCAGGAAGTTGTTCTAGATTATTTAATATCGAAGGATTCATTTGGCATGATCGCCCTTTTTTAAATAATAGAAATCGTAATTTTGATCGTCCGATGTCTATATATGAAATGCATTTGGGTTCATGGAAAGGTAAAATTGATAATAGGAACTTATCATATGAAGAAATTGCTGATTTTTTAATACCTTATTTAAAAGAACTTGGGTATACTCATGTAGAAATTATGCCAATTACTCAATATCCATTTGATGGATCTTGGGGATATCAAGCCACAGGCTTTTATAGTGTTGATAGCCGTTATGGAAATCCAATGCAACTCATGTCTTTTGTTGATAGATTACATCAAGCTGGTATTGGTGTGATATTAGATTTTGCTCCTGTTCATTTTGCAACTGATGAATATGCTTTATGTCATTTTGATGGCACTTCATTATATGAATATGATAACGAGCATCGTTATAGCCCTTGGGGTAGCCTTCAATTTGATTTAGGCAAAGACCCAGTAAGAAGTTTCTTAATGAGTGCAATGAATTATTTTGTGACATATTTTCATTTTGATGGCATAAGAGTTGATGCTGTTAGTAATATTGTTTATTGGGAAGGAAATAAAAATAATGGTGAAAATAATGGAGCAACAGAATTTATTAAAAGATTAAATGGCAAAATGCATATTTTACATGATGATGTAATGATGATTGCTGAAGATAGTACCGATTTTCCAGGTGTTACTAAGCCATTAGAGTATGGTGGACTTGGCTTTGATTATAAATGGGATTTAGGTTGGATGAACGATACCTTAAAATATTATTCATTAGATCCTGTATATAAAAAGTTCGAACATGATAAAATAACTTTCTCTATGGCATATTTCTTTAGTGAAAATTTCTTATTGCCATTATCGCACGATGAGGTTGTTCATGGGAAAGGGACAATTATAAATAAGATGTTTGGTGATTATGATACTAAATTTGCTTTAATTAGAAATTTGTTTACTTATCAATTTGCTCATCCAGGAAAAAAATTAAATTTTATGGGAAATGAATTAGCTAGTTTTGATGAATGGAATGAAAATAAATCATTGCCTTGGGAATTAAAAAAATATCCAAAACATGATAGTATTACTAGACTAGTTAGAGACTTGAATTTAATTTATCGTCACGAAGAAGCTATGCATTTTGAAGAATTTAATCCAATTCATTTTAATTGGCTAATGGTTGATAATAAAGATCAATCTGTTTTTGCCTTTGAAAGAAGGGCAATGAATTCTCATCTTGTTTTTATTTTCAATATGACGCCAGTTTATTATGAAAGTTATGATATTGGCATTACAAGAGACGGTACATATATAGAAATATTTAACAGTGATAAAGATGTTTATGGTGGAAGCAACGCCTATAATGGTCTTGAAATTACAAGTTCTTTATATGGACCTGAAAATAAACCTTTTAAAATAAGTATAAAATTAGCCCCTTTTGCAGGAATAATTTTAAAATTTAATAGTAAATAAAATTAATATAATAGGAGAATAATATGTTTAAAAATAAGCAAGAATTTATAAATGAATTTAAAGATCGACTTGTTTCAAAATATGGTAAAGAGCCATTTGAAGCTCATATTCTAGAACAATATGATATTTTAGGTGAAATGGTACGTGATTATGGTGGACACGATTGGAGAAATACTCGTGAATATGTTTTAGATCACCACGAAAAACAATTGATTTATTTTTCAATGGAATTTTTAATCGGTCGACTTCTTACAAGTAATATGATGAATATGGGTATTTATAATATTTGTAAAGAAGGTTTAGAAGAATTAGGAATTGATATTGGCAAGCTTGAAGATGTTGAAGCAGACGCCGGTTTAGGAAATGGTGGTTTAGGTCGACTTGCTGCATGTTTTTTAGATAGTATAGCAAGTGTTAATTATCCTGGTTTTGGTAATTGCATTCGTTATGAATATGGGTTTTTTAAACAAAGAATTATTGATGGTAAACAAATTGAGTTACCTGATCAATGGTTAACTAATGGTTATGTGTGGGAAATTCGTAAGCCTAAACATGCTGTTGAAGTTAGTTTTTATGGTAATGCTGAAACCTATTTAAAACCAGATGGAGGATATGGAATTAGAACCGTTGATGCTACTAAAGTTTTAGCGATGCCATATGATGTTTATATTCCTGGATACAAAAATGGCTTAGCCAATACATTAAGATTATGGAGTGCACAACCAAGTGAAAATAATTTACAAAGTGGGCAATCTTTCGAAGAATATTTGACAACATTAAAGGAATTATCACATGGTTTATATCCTGATGATTCTACAGAACATGGAAGAATATTAAGATTAAGACAACAATATTTCTTTGTAAGTGCTGGTATTCAAAGTGCCTTAAGAGGTCATCTTAGAAGATATGGTACTTTAGACAATTTTTATGAAAAATATGTTTTTCAATTAAATGATACACATCCTATTTTAGCAATACCTGAACTTATGAGATTACTAATGGATGAATATGGTTATGGCTGGGATGATGCTTGGAATCAAGTAACTAAGTGTATTGCTTATACTAATCATACAATTATGCCTGAAGCACTAGAAAAATGGCCAATACTTTATGTACAACAGTTGATTCCTCGCTGCTTCATGATTATTGAAGAAATTAATCGTCGTCAAATGATTTGGATGAGAGAGAATAAAGTCAATGATAATGAATTTAATGATATGATTATTATTAAAGATGGAATGATTAGAATGACTAATTTAGCAATTTATGCTTGTTTTAGTGTTAATGGTGTTGCAGCATTACATACTAATATTTTAAAGAAGGAAACATTTAAAACTTTCTATAAATATTATCCAGAAAAATTTAATAATAAAACTAATGGTGTTACTCATAGACGTTGGTTAATGTATTCTAATTTAGGTCTAAGTAGATTAATTACTGATTTAATCGGTGATAAATGGGAGAAAAATCCAGAATTTGAATTAGAAAAATTAAAGAAATTTATAAATAAAAATGAAGTTTTGCAAGCTTTAATGGAAATTAAGCATGAAAATAAAATTGCTTTAGCAAAATTTATAAAAGAGCATTACAATATCGATATTGATCCTAATTCAATTTTTGATACACAAATAAAAAGACTCCACGCATATAAAAGACAATTAATGAATATTTTTAGAATAATGCATTATTATTTTGAAATAAAAAACAATAAAGACTTTAAGATGATTCCTCATACTTACATTTTTGGAGCTAAAGCTGCTCCTTCATATTATTTTGCTAAACAAATTATTGAATTAATATTAGCTGTTGCTAAAGTTGTCAATAATGATCCTGATGTCAATAAATATATTAAAGTTGTATTTATGGAAAATTATGGTGTTAGTTTAGCAGAAAAAATTATTCCTGCTACTGATGTTAGTGAGCAAATTTCAACTGCTGGTAAAGAAGCTAGTGGAACTTCTAATATGAAATTTATGATGAATGGTGCCCTAACTTTAGGAACTCTTGATGGTGCTAACGTTGAAATAAGTGAAAGAGTTGGTATGGATAATTGCTTTATTTTTGGGCTAAAAGAAAATGAAATTCAAAAATTAAGAGATAGCGGCTTATATAATCCTTGGGATGAATATAATCATAATTTACATATAAGAAGAGTTTTAGATAGTTTATTTAATGGACCTTGGTGTTCTGAACCAAATAAATTTAGATCTATTTTTGATGAAATTATGAATCATAATGATGAATATTTTATTCTTAAAGATTTTGAATCATATTTATTAGAATCTAAAAAAATCGAAGAATATTATCAAAATAAAGAAGCTTGGGCTAGAAGCTGTTTAATAAACATTGCAATGAGCGGATATTTTAGTAGCGATAGAACTATTGAAGAATATAATAATGATATTTGGCATTTAAAGAAAATTCCAAATAAAAATATAAAATGTTAATTTACAAATCATTCGATACAACTTGTATCGATAGACCTGTAAATTCAA
>ERZ808262.160-NODE-160-length-50157-cov-16.491238_pt1 | contig 50157 bp, 51 predicted proteins | sample MGYA00520895_ERZ808262 | MGnify/ENA primary metagenome ERZ808262 (study PRJEB31516, sample SAMN03275588) | gut metagenome | biome: mammalia-associated habitat; material: feces | host: Papio cynocephalus | place: Kenya | collected 2012-08-02 ... | reverse complement strand
ACTGCGCTTTGTGCGCCAGGCAGTGGCCAACGGACGGCGCAGTCGCTTGTACTGTCCGTCAAGTTCGGCGATCATAGGCTCGCCGCCGTTGCGGCTCGTGTTCCGTCTTCGAAAAGGCAGAGTATTAGTATAAGAACGCTTCGAATTAGTAAACGTTTGTCCGCTCGCGTGCAATGCACGCCCTCACCAAGCAAGCACTCGCACGGAATTGCGGTTTGAGTTTCCGCCCGTCTTATTTTGAGAGTAAAGAGGGCTTGTGCGGTTAGTGATTGCGAGAACAAGTGCGGTTTTTGACAATCGCCCAAAAAGTTTTCGTTTCTATTTAGGGGATTCCCACGCTTCGCTCTGAATGACGACATGGGCGATTGACTTTGCCGCAACGCCGTTTGAGCAATGCTTCGCGGACGGCGGTTTTTATCTCGTCTTTGAAGTCGCACATTCCGTGTACGAGTAGTCTTCGAACAATTTTTCGTTTCGGGGTGTGGGGTAAAACCCCACCCGCAATTATTAATTATTCATTATTAATTATTAATTTGCACTCGGGTGTGCCGTGGCTGAAATCGATGTTTCAGTTGCGGCACACCCGAGTGCGTGGCACGCGCAATTATATTTATAATTTACTTCTATTTGAAAACAAAATTAATCCATATATAATATATACAAGATTTTGCGGTTATTTCGAGTTTTCGAACACAAGTTTGAAAAATATTCGTTTTTTCTTAATTTTTTGCTTGACTTTAATTTTCAAAAATTATATATTAAACGAGCGTGTCGAAAGAGATACGCATTTTCCGTCGCGGTTGCGGCGGGTAAAAAATATAAGACACACACGGACAAGTGTAATATAGGAGGCTAATAATGGCTGGACAAAAGATCAGAATTAAACTTAAGGCTTACGACCACAACCTTATCGATCTTTCCGCAGAGAAGATTGTCGAAACCGTCAAAAAGACGGGAACGAAGGTTTCCGGTCCCATTCCTCTTCCCACGGAAAAGGAAATCATCACGATTTTGCGCGCTACTCACAAATACAAAGACAGCCGCGAACAATTTGAACTCAGAACTCACAAGCGTTTGATCGATATTTACAACCCCACGAGCAAAACGGTCGATTCTTTGATGAAACTCGATTTGCCCGCAGGCGTGGACATCTCGATCAAACTCTAAGCAAATAAAAGGAGGATGAACTTTACATGGATAAAGCAATCATCGGTAAAAAAATCGGTATGAGCCAGATCTTTACTGCAGAAGGCAAGGTTATCCCCGTAACCGTAGTGGAAGCGGGTCCGTGCCCGGTCGTGCAGATAAAGACCAAAGAGAACGACGGATACGAAGCGGTTCAAGTCGGCTTCGGCACCGTCAAGGAAACAAGAGTAAACAAGCCGGTTGCCGGACACTTCAAGAAAGCGGGAGTAACCGTCAAGAAGTACCTTCGTGAATTCCGTTTCGCAAACTGCGCGAGCTACACGCTCGGACAGGAACTGACCTGCGATATGTTCACAGAGGGCGACAAAGTTGACGTTACCGGCACTTCCAAAGGTCACGGTTATTCGGGCGTCATCCAAAGATGGAACTCTCACAGAATCGGTCCTATGACTCACGGTACCGGTCCTATTCACAGAAGCGTCGGTTCTATGGGTGCTTGTTCCTCTCCCTCGAGAGTGTTCAAGAACAAACATATGGCAGGACAATGGGGACACGAAAAGGTTACTGTCCAAAACCTTACTGTCGCACGCGTAGATGCAGCAAGAAATCTTCTTCTCATCAAGGGTGCAATCCCCGGACCGAAGGGCGGCGTCGTCGTCGTGAAGGAATCCATCAAGGGTTAAGCGGAGGTAGAATATGAAACTGAACGTTTTGAATATGGCAGGCAAAAAAGCCGGAACGGTAGAAATCAGCGATTCCATCTTTGCACGCGACTATAACGAAGCACTTATTCACCAAGTGGTCGTTGCACAACTCGCAAACAAACGTCAAGGCACGATGAGCGCGCTCACCAGAACGGAAGTTCGCGGCGGTGGCTGCAAGCCTTATCGTCAAAAAGGTACGGGTCGTGCGCGTCAAGGATCCATCGTCGCACCTCAATACGTCGGCGGCGGCGTGGTGTTCGCAAAGAAACCCAGAGATTTCTCTCAAAAAATCAACAAGAGTATGAAGACAGCCGCGTTCTATTCCGCGCTTTCTGAAAAGATTCGTCAAAACGAAGTGGTCGTTCTTGACAAATTTGCACTCGCAGAAGCAAAAACCAAACTCGTTGCGGGAACGGTTAAAGCACTCTCTCTCAACGGCAAAGTTATGTTCGTCCTCGACGAGTACGACCAAGTCGCACTCAAGGCCAGCAAGAACATTCCTTCCGTCGAAGTTTGCGAAGCAAGAACCCTCAGCGTTTACGACGTAGTCGCAACGAAGAACATCGTCATCACGGTTGACGCACTTAAAAAACTCGAGGAGGCAGCACAATGACAGCATACGACATCATTATCGAGCCTATCCTTTCCGAAAAGAGTTATGACGGCATCGCAAACAAGAGATACACGTTCAAGGTTGTCAAATCCGCAACCAAAACGCAAATCAAGGCAGCGGTCGAGCAAATCTTCCAAGTGAAAGTTGACAAAGTAAATACGTCCAACTACGACGGCAAAGTGAAAAGAATGGGCAGAAACGAAGGCAGACGCTCTGCATTCAAGAAAGCAATCGTCACTCTTACCGACGACAGTAAGGCAATCGAATTCTTCGAGAGCTTGGCATAAGGAGAGTAAAGAATATGGCTATTAAGAAATATAAACCAACGTCTCCTGCACGTCGTTTTATGACGGTGTCTGCATACGAGGAGATCACAAGCACAACGCCCGAGCGTTCACTCTTGGTGTCACTCAATAAGAGCGGCGGCAGAAACTCTATGGGCAGAATCACCGTTCGTCACATCGGCGGCGGCAACAGAAACAAATATCGTATCATCGACTACAAGCGCAACAAAGACGGTATCCCCGCAAAAGTCGCTTCCATCGAATACGACCCCAACCGTTCCGCAAACATCGCACTTTTGCACTATGCTGACGGCGAAAAGAAATACATCCTCGCACCTTTGGGACTCAACGTCGGCGACGTTCTCGAAAGCGGCGAGCACGCAGACATCAAAGTCGGCAACGCACTTCCTCTTTCCGCAATTCCCGTCGGTACTATGATTCACAACATCGAACTTCAACCCGGCAACGGCGGAATCATCGCAAGAGCGGCAGGCAACGCGGCACAACTTATGGCAAAAGAAGGTAAATACGCAATCGTGCGTATGCCCAGTGGCGAAATGAGATACGTTCTCATCAACTGCAGAGCGACGGTCGGTCAAGTCGGCAACATCGATCACGAAATCGTGCGCGTCGGCAAAGCCGGTAAGACCCGCCATATGGGCGTGCGTCCGACCGTTCGTGGTGTCGTTATGAACCCGAACGACCACCCGCACGGCGGCGGCGAAGGCAAGTCACCCGTCGGTATGCCTTCACCTGTCACACCTTGGGGCAAACCTGCTCTCGGTTATAAGACCAGAAAGAAGAAGAACAAATCTAATAAGTTCATTATTAAGCGTGTGAACTAATCGGAGGACAAAATGAGTAGAAGTGTTAAAAAAGGCCCTTATGTAGAAGAACGCCTTATGAACAGAATCAATGCGATGAACGCGTCCGGTGAACGTCAATCCGTTAAAACTTGGTCCAGAAGTTCCACGATTTTCCCCGAAATGGTCGGTCACACGATCGCAGTTCACAACGGTAAGCAACACGTTCCCGTATACATCACGGAAGATATGGTCGGTTGCAAACTCGGCGAATTTGCACCTACGCGTACGTTTAGAGGTCACGCGGGCGCAAAGACCACGAAGTAATAGGAGGAAGATATGGCAACAAGAAGTAAACAAAAAGCCTTGGACCGTCAAGCAAAAGCGGATACAAGACCTTGTGCAACGGCTAAATTCGTCAGAATCTCTCCCTTCAAGGTCCGCATCGTTCTCGACATCATCAGAGGCAAATCGGTAACAGAAGCAATCGCTATTTTGGAAAATACGCCCAAGGCTGCAAGCGAACCCCTTATCAAGTTGGTTAACAGCGCAGCGGCAAACGGCGAAAACAATCAAAATCTCGCAAGAAACGATATGTATATCGCAGAGTGCTACGCAAACGAAGGTCCGACCCTCAAGCGTATCCAAGCGGTGTCCAAGGGCAGAGCGTATCGTATCAACAAGAGAACAAGTCATATCACGGTCATTCTTGACACGGTGAAAGCGTAATAGGAGGTATACACAATGGGACAAAAAGTCGATCCAAACGGTCTTCGTACAGGCGTCATCAAATCGTGGAGTTCTAAATGGTATGCCGACAAGGCGCACTTTGCAGACAATATCGTCGAAGACAATAAAGTCCGCAAATTCATCAAAAAGAAATACTACGATACGGCAATTTCAAAAATCGTACTCGAAAGAGCGGCAGATAAACTTGTAGTCGCAATCTACACCGCACGCCCCGCAGTCCTCATCGGCAAAGCAGGCGCAGGCGTTGAAGAAATCAAGAAGGAAGTCGAAAAACTCGTTTCCGGCGACAAGAAAGTGAGCATCAACATTATGGAAGTCAAACATCCCGATGCAGACGCTCAACTCGTTGCGGAAGGCATTGCAAAACAACTCGAAGGACGCGCTTCCTTCCGTCGTGCAATGAAACAAGCAATGTCCAAGGCTATGAAAGCGGGCGCAAAGGGCGTCAAGACGATGGTCAGCGGCAGACTCGACGGTGCTGAAATCGCAAGAAGCGAACAATACCGTGAAGGTTCTATCCCGCTTCAAACCCTTCGTGCAGACATCGATTACGGCGTAGCAACCGCAAACACCACATTCGGCGCAATCGGCGTCAAATGCTGGATCTACAAGGGCGAAATCCTTGGCAAAAATCCACTTGAAGGAGGAAATCAATAATGTTAATGCCTAAACGCGTCAAAAGACGTCGCCAAATGCGTGGCAGAATGAAAGGCAAAGCAAACAAGGGCAACATCGTCGCATACGGCGAATACGGTCTTGTTTCGACAGAGCCGGGCTGGATTACCTCCAACCAAATCGAAGCAGCGCGTGTCGCTATGACGAGATATATCCGTCGTGGCGGACAAGTCTGGGTGGATATTTTCCCTCACAAACCCGTAACAAAGAAACCTGCCGAAACTCGTATGGGTTCCGGTAAAGGTTCTCCCGAATACTGGGTAGCAGTCGTCAAGCCGGGCCGTGTGATGTTTGAAATCGCAGGTATCGACGAAGCAGTAGCAAAAGAGGCACTCCGTCTTGCAGCAAACAAACTTCCCGTCAAGTGCAAGTTTGTCAGAGCAGAGGACGTGAACGGTGCCGAAGGCGGTGAACAATGAAATCGAAACAAGTTTTGGAAATGACAGATAAAGAGTTGCAAACCAAACTCAACGAATTGAAGTCGGAATTGTTTTTCCTTCGCTTCAAAAACGCCACGAATCAACTGACCAATCCTATGGTTATCGTTGAAACGCGTCGCGACATTGCCCGTATCAAGACTGTCATCCGTCAAAGAGAAATTGCTCGCGCAAAAGACGAGGCAAAGGGCTAATCGGAGGAACGTATGGAAGAAAGAAATTTGAGAAAAGAAAGAGTGGGTATCGTCGTGAGCGATAAGATGGACAAAACCATCGTCGTCGCAGTCCGCGAACGTGTAAAACATCCCCTCTACAAGAAAATCGTAAACCGCACCAAGAAGTTCAAAGCGCACGACGAAAACAACGCTTGCGGCATTGGCGACAAGGTGCTCATCCAAGAAACTCGTCCTCTTTCAAAGGACAAGTGCTGGAGACTCGTCGAAATAGTCGAGAAAGCCAAATAATAGGAGGAACGCTATGATTCAACCATTGAGTTGGCTCAAAGTCGCTGACAACAGCGGAGCCAAAGAAATTATGTGCATCAGAGTCCTGGGCGGTTCTTTCAGAAGAAGCGGAAACATCGGCGACGTTATCGTCGCATCCGTAAAATCGGCTATCCCGGGCGGCAAGGTTAAGAAGGGCGACGTCGTAAAGGCAGTTATCGTCCGCACGACCTTCGGTCTTCAACGCGAGGACGGCAGCCACATCAAGTTCGACGACAATGCGGCAGTCATCATCGACAACCAAAAACAACCACAAGGCACTCGTATTTTTGGGCCCATCGCAAGAGAACTTCGTGACAAGGATTACACCAAAATCATTTCTCTCGCACCCGAAGTGCTGTAAGGAGGACAACTATTATGGCAAAATTGAGTGTTAAGAAAGGCGACAACGTTATGGTTATCACCGGCAAGGATCAAGGCAAAGTGGGCAAAGTCCTCAAAGTCGCTCCCGAAACCGGAAGAATCTACGTTGAAGGCGTAAACATCATTTCAAAGAGCAAAAAGCCCAGAAACGCACAAGACAAGGGCGGCATCATTAAGCAAGAAGGCACAATCGACGCATCCAACGTTATGCACGTTTGCGCAGGTTGCGGCGACGTCGTCAGAGTTAAGCACGAAGTGAAAGACGTGAACGGCAAGCAAAAATCCGTCCGCGTATGCCCCAAGTGCGGTGCGTCTTTGGACGAGAAGAAACCATCTGCAAAGAAAGTGGCAAAGAAAGCCGCAAAAAAGAAAGCAGAAAAGTCCGCAGATAAGGACTGATAAATCGGAGGTAATATCGTGGCAGAAAAGAAAAATCAGGTTGCTAAGGAACCTGCAACCGATAAGACGAATGCTGGTAATGCTGAAAGATACCGTATGAGAAAACAGTACGCCGACGAGGTCGTACCGGCTCTCATCAAACGCTTTGGCTACAAGAACATCAACGAGGTCCCTCGTCTTGAAAAAATTGTGCTTAATATGGGCTTGGGCGACTGCAAAGACAACAGCAAATCACTGCAACTCGCAGTTGAGGAACTCAAAATGATTGCAGGTCAAAAACCGGTTATCACAACAGCAAAGAAATCCGTTGCAAACTTCAAGGTGAGAGAAGGTATGAACGTCGGCGCAAAAGTTACGCTTCGCGGCAACAGAATGTACGACTTCCTCGACAAGTTCATTTCCATCGCGCTTCCTCGCGTCCGCGACTTCCGCGGCATTTCCTCTAAGTCGTTTGACGGCAGAGGCAACTACGCAGTCGGCGTGAAAGAACAACTCATCTTCCCCGAAATCGAATTCGACAAAGTTGAAAAGGTTCGCGGTTTCGATATTTGTATCGTTACGACGGCAAAAACCGACGAGGAGGCAAGAGAACTTCTCAAACTGCTCGGAATGCCTTTTGCGAAGTAAGGAGTGAACTATGGCCAAAACATCAATGAAAATTAAGCAACAAAGACCACAAAAGTTCTCGACGCGTGAATATACACGTTGCCGTATTTGCGGACGTCCCCACGCCGTGCTCAAAAAGTACGGTATTTGCAGAGTTTGCTTCAGAAACCTCGCTTATAAGGGCGAGATTCCCGGAGTGAAGAAGGCAAGTTGGTAAGAGGAGGCACTAAAAATGACTGATCCCATTGCAGATATGCTTACAAGAATTAGAAATGCCTTGACCGCAAAGCACGAAACGGTTGAAGTTCCGGCGAGCAAAATCAAGGTCGCAATAGCAGAAATACTCGTAAAAGAAGGTTACGTCAGAGGATTCGAAGTTGTTGAGGGCGCAGTTCAAAGCAACATCGTGATCTTGCTCAAATACGCACCCGTCAAGGGTCAAAAGGTCGTCACCGGTCTTAAGAGAGTATCAACACCCGGTCTTCGCGTCTACGCAGGTGTGGACAATCTTCCCAAGGTTCTCAACGGAATGGGCATTGCAATCCTTTCCACGTCCAAGGGTATCCTCACCGATAAGGAAGCGAAAGCACAGCACGTCGGCGGCGAAGTGCTTGCATACGTTTGGTAAGGGGGTGCGATATGTCAAGAATCGGTAGAGCACCTATTGCCATTCCGCAAGGTGTAACAGTTGAAATCAACGACAACCTCGTTTCCGTGAAAGGCCCGCTCGGCGCACTTTCTCAAACGGTTGACAAATCCATCGACGTCAAAGTCGAGGACGGACACGTGATCTGCACTCGTCATTCCGACGACAAAGACCATCGCGCATTGCACGGACTTTACCGCGCGCTCATCCACAATATGGTGGTTGGCGTGACGAAAGGCTTCGAAAAGAGCCTCGTCGTCAACGGCGTCGGTTACAAAGTCACCCTTTCGGGCAACAACAAGATGACCCTCAACATCGGATTCTCTCATCCCGTTGAGTTCACCGCACCCGAAGGAATCACTTTTGCGCAACCCCAACCCCTCGAAATCGTCGTGAAGGGTATTGATCGCCAACTCGTCGGTCAAACCGCTGCAACCATCAAGGCTATCAAACCGGTCGAACCGTATCACAACTACGGCATTCACTACAAGGATGAAACCGTCATCCACAAAGTCGGCAAGAGAGCCACGAAGTAATTGAGGTGAAGTATGATAAGCAAAAAAGATAAAAACGCAGATAGAATCATTCGTCACGCAAGAGTCAGAAAGAAAGTCAGCGGCACTGCCGAAAGACCCCGTCTCAGCGTGTACAGAAGCACAAACCATATCTATGCTCAATTGATCGACGACGTGAAGGGCAACACTCTTTGCGCGGCATCCGACCTCGAAAAAGCGATTGCGGCTCAAACCGCAGACCTTTCCAAGAGCGAAGTTGCAAAAGTCGTCGGCAAGGCAATTGCTGAAAAGGCTCAGGCAATCGGCATCAAAGAAGTCGTGTTCGACAGAGGCGGCTATCTTTACACCGGCAGAGTTCAATCTCTCGCCGACGGCGCAAGAGAAGCCGGTCTTGAGTTTTAATCGGAGGAATTATGGCAGAAAATCGTGATAGAAGAAACGATAGAAACAGAGAAGAAAACGACGGTTTGAACAAGAAACTCATTGCTGTCAACCGCGTCACCAAAACCACCAAGGGCGGCAAGAATATGCGCTTTTCCGCACTCGTGGTAGTCGGCGACGGCAACGGCAGAGTGGGTCTCGGTATGGGCAAAGCGGCGGAAGTTCCCGAAGCAATCGAGAAAGCAACGCAATTTGCAAAACGCAACCTCGTGACTGTTTCTTTGAAAGGCAACACAATTCCTCACGCAACGACGGGTAAGTTCGGTCGTGGTCAAGTTCTTCTTCTTCCTGCCGAAGAAGGTACCGGCGTCATCGCGGGCGGCGCAGTCCGTATGGTGCTCGAAACCGCAGGCGTAAAGGACATCAGAACCAAATCACTCGGCTCTAACAACCCCATCAACAGCGCAAAAGCAACGCTCGAAGGTCTTATGAGTCTTCGCAGTGCAGAGCAAATCGCGCAACTTCGCGGCGTAGACGTCGTGGCTGACTAATCGAGAGGTGTACTATGGCAAAGAAAGCAGAAGCAAAAGCAGAAGTCAAAATGATCAAAGTCACTCTCGTTAAGAGCGCAAACGGCATCCTCAAAAATCAAAAAGCCAACCTCGAAGCAATGGGCTTGCACAAAATCGGCAATTCCAGAACTTTCGCAGACGACGCTTGCGTGAGAGGAAAGATCGCAAAAGTTTCTCACCTTGTCAAGGTTGAGGAAGCGTGAGGAGGAACATATGAATATTCAAGATCTTAAACCCGCAGAGGGCGCAAAAACCGCTACCAAGAGAATCGGTCGCGGCGTAGGCTCCGGTATGGGTAAAACATCTACTCGTGGACATAAAGGTCAATGGGCAAGAAGCGGCGGCGGCGTTCGTCCCAACTTCGAAGGCGGCCAAATGCCGATGACCAGAAGACTTCCGAAGATCGGTTTCAACAACAAGAGATTCGCACACGTCTACAACACGGTCAACATCGACGTTTTCAACAGATTTGAAGACGGAGCAGTTGTCGGTATCGATGAGCTTGTCGCAAGCGGTATCATCAAGAAAGTCGAAGCATACGGACTCAAAGTCCTCGGCAACGGCGAACTTGAAAAGAAACTTACGATCAAAGCCAACAAATTCACCGCGTCTGCAATTCAAAAAATCGAAAAGGCAGGCGGCACAGCAGAGGTGCTATAATGTTTGAGACACTCAAAAACGCATTCAAAACGAAGGAAATAAGAGTGAAGATTTGGATTACTCTCGCTCTTATCCTCGTTTACAGAATCGGATGCTACATCCCCATCCCGACTTTCGACATTGCTGCGATGCAAGACGCTACGGCGTTTAATTCCGACTTCCTCAGCATCCTCAACGTCATAACGGGCGGTTCGATGCAGAACGCCACCTTGTTTGCGCTCGGCGTGTTGCCGTTTATCAACTCGTCGATTATTATGCAACTTCTCGCGCTGGTCATTCCCGCGCTTGAAAAGTTGTCCAAAGAAGGTGAAGAAGGCAGAAAGAAACTCACACAAATCACGAGAATCGTTGCCGTCGTGCTTGCAGTCGTGCAAGCAATCGGTATCGTCGTGGCTTTCAAGAGTTACTTCCTCGACGTGTTCTCTTTCGAAGCAAGTGCGGATAATCCCATTCTGACAATGGCTCTGACTATCGTCATCTTGGTGGCGGGCAGCGTTATGGTTATGTGGCTCAGCGAAAGAATCACCGAATACGGCATCGGCAACGGTACGTCAATCATCATCTTTATCGGTATCCTTTCGACCGCAGGCACAACTATGGCGGAATCCTTCAAACTCGTCGGCAACGAATGGACTTATATCTGGAACATCCTCGGCTTCATCCTTTTGGTTGTCGTGATATTCGTGTTCATCGTCTTTATGGACGGCGCAGAGAGAAGAATCACGGTGCAGTACTCTAAACAAATCAAGGGCAACAAGATGTACGGCGGTCAAACGACGTATATCCCCATTCGCGTCAACGGTAGCGGCGTTATGCCCATCATTTTCGCGTCGTCCTTGCTTATGTTCCCGCAAATGATCATCCAACTCTTTTTCAGCGACACATCCGCTGCGACTTGGTATGCGACATATATGGGAAGCGGTACGGCAGTCTACTACGTCCTCTTGGCATTGTTCATTCTCGGATTTAGTTATTTTTACGCTCAAATCCAGTTCAATCCCGAAGACGTATCCAAAAACATTCAACAATACGGCGGATTTATCCCCGGCATAAGAGCGGGCAAACCCACAAGCGACTTCCTCAAGAAGATCAACAACAGAATCACCTTCTTCGGTGCTGTGTTCCTTATGTGCTTGTCCCTTATCCCGACCTTCTTGTTCAGAGCGCTCGCTATGGGCGAAGGCTCTTGGGCGGCACCGGCACTTCCGTTTGCAAACTCGTTCTCGGCAACAGGTTTGCTCATCGTCGTGTCCGTCGCGCTCGAACTCAACAAGCAACTCGAATCTCAAATTATGATGAAGCACTACAAAGGCTTCCTCAGATAAGAGAGAAAACGACAAACAAACCCATATTTTTTGCTCGATGGCGCAAATCACCCGATGATTTGTTTGCCATCGGGACGAAAAAGTGCTATAATAAATAATTATGAAAAATATTATATTATTAGGCGCTCCGGGCGCAGGAAAAGGTACGCAAGCGGCGATGATCGCAGAGGAATTCAAAGTTCCTCACATCTCAACGGGTGACATACTACGTCGCAATATGAAGGAAGGCACACCCCTCGGTTTGAAAGCAAAGGCTTTCGTCGAATCGGGCGGACTCGTTCCCGACGAAGTGGTCATCGGCTTGGTTGAAGACAGACTCTCGCAAGACGATTGCAAAAACGGATATATCCTCGACGGATTTCCAAGAACGATCGCTCAGGCAGAGGCTCTCGACAAGGTTGCCAACATCGACCTTGCAATCAACATCGACGTTCCGTTTGAAACCATTATCGGCAGACTCGGCGGCAGAAGGGTTTGCGTGTGCGGCGAAACTTATCACGTTTCTATGCTCAACGGCGAAACGACTTGCAAGCGTTGCGGAAAGGAACTTTTCATTCGCGACGACGACAAGCCCGAAACCGTGAAGAACAGACTCAGAGTGTACAGCGACCAAACGCAACCGCTCATCGATTACTATCGTTCGCAAAACAAAGTCGTGGACATCGAAGCCAACGGCACGAAAGAAGAGATTTTTGCGGATATAAAGAAGGTGCTTGAATGATTAACATCAAAAGCCCTCACGAAATCGAATGTATGAGGAAATCGGGCGCAATCTTAAGAGATTGCTTGCTGTTCCTCGGCGACAGAGTGAAACCGGGCGTATCGACAAAGCGTCTTGACGAATTTGCCTACGATTACATCAAAAGGCACGATTCGACCCCGTCCTTCCTCGGATACGGCGGATTCCCCGGAACGATATGCGCTTCCATAGACGAAGTCGTAGTTCACGGATTCCCGTCTGACAGACGCCTTAAAGAGGGCGAGATAATCGGCGTGGATTGCGGGCTCGTTTTCAAGGGGTGGCAAGCGGACGCCGCAAGAACGTTCCTCGTAGGCGAAGTCAGCGAAGAAAAGAAACGCCTCGTGGACACCACGAGAGAGAGTTTCTTCGAGGGCGTAAAGCAATTCAAGGCAGGCGGCAGACTCGGCGATATATCGCACGCGGTGCAGGTTTACAACGAATCTCGCGGCTACGGCGTCGTAAGATCGATGGTCGGTCACGGAATCGGCAGAGAAATGCACGAGGACCCCGCAGTGCCGAACTACGGAAAGGCGGGACACGGTCCGAAACTCGAAGTGGGTATGGTGCTTGCAATCGAACCGATGGTCAATATGGGAACGTGGCAAACGCTTGAAGACGGTTGGAAATGCGTCACTCTCGACGGCAAACCTTCCGCTCACTACGAAAACACTGTTGCCCTGACAGAAAACGGGGCTGAAATACTTACGCTTTGATATGGAAATCGGTTCTATCGTTTATTCAAAAGCAGGTCGCGACCAAGGCGCGTATTACGCAGTCGTCGAGATCGTAGACGAAAACACGGTGAGAATCGCGGACGGAAATTTGCGCCATATCAAAAACGCGAAACTCAAAAACGTAAAACATCTGCAATCTACGGGCGACGTGCTCGAAAAGATTGCGGAAAAAATCAAAAACGGCGCGCAAGTGTTCGATCAGGAACTGTTCAGCGCACTTCGTTTTTACAACGACAACAACAATTAAGAGGACTCTATGTCAAAAGAAGACGTTATCGAAACCGAAGGCAAAGTCATCGAAGTTTTGCCCAAAACTCAATTCAGAGTGATGCTCACAAACGGACACGAGATTCTTGCGTATCTCGGCGGAAAGTTGCGTATCAACAACATTAGAATTCTCGAAGGCGACAAAGTCAAAATCGAAATGTCGCCGTACGACCTGACAAAAGGCAGAATAATCTACCGCAACAAATAAGGTCATCGAAACATCGAAAACAAAGGACTCATTTAGGAGGTTAACTATGAAAGTCAGACCCAGCGTCAAGCCTATGTGCGACAAATGCAAAGTTATCAAAAGAAACGGCAGAGTTATGGTTATCTGCTCAAAGTATCCCAACCACAAACAACGTCAAGGTTGATTGTAGCGTCGGGCTTTTGACGTTTCGAGGTACTGTTCCGCCTCGACTTCAAAAGTAAAATTCGGCAAAAAGCGTAGGGCGGCTGGTTGCTTCATTCCACATATTACGGCAACTACCTATGCGTGGCATATATAAAAAACACTTTTTTCACTATTTCGGAGGTAGAAAATGGCAAGAATCGCCGGCGTGGATCTTCCGCGCGACAAGAGAGTTGAATACGGACTTACCTACATCTATGGTATCGGACTTGCAACTTCTCAAAAGATTTTGAAAGAGACCGGCATCAATCCCGATATTCGCGTCAAGGATTTGAGCGAAGATCAAGTCAGTCTCATTCGTGATTACATCGAACAACATTTGCACGTCGAAGGCGACCTCAAAAGAGAAGTCGGTCTCAACATTAAGAGATTGATGGAAATCGGTTGCTATCGCGGCGTACGTCACAGAAAAGGTCTTCCCGTACGTGGTCAAAACACCAAACAAAACGCTCGTACGAGAAAAGGTCCCAAGCGCGCAGTCAGCCGCAGCAAAAAATAAGGAGGCGCGACTATGGCAGGTATCGCAAGAAAAGCAATTAAGAAAAGAAAAGATATCAAACGCGTTGAAAAAGGTCAAGTGCATATTCACGCTTCTTTCAACAACACAATCGTTACTATCACAGATATGAACGGAAACGCTATCTCTTGGTCTTCCGCAGGCAAACTCAAACTTCGCGGTAGCCGTAAATCCACCCCGTTCGCAGCACAAATGGTCAGCGAAGACGCAGCCAAAGTTGCTTACGATCAAGGTATGAGAAGCGTTGAAGTCTACGTCAAAGGTCCCGGTCAAGGCAGAGAGAGCGCAATCCGCGCACTCGCAAACGTCGGTATCGAAGTTACGCTCATTCAAGACGTATCCCCGATTCCTCACAACGGATGCCGTCCGCCCAAGGCGAGAAGACTGTAATTAGGAGGACTTAAACTATGGCTAAATATACAGGAGCAGATTGCCGTCTTTGCAGACGCGAAGGATGCAAACTCTATCTCAAAGGCGAGAAGTGCGGTTCTACAAAATGCCCCCTTCTCACAAAATACGCACCCCCAGGTGACCACGGCAAGGGAAGAAAGAAAGCGAGCGGTTACAGCGTTCAACTTCGTGAGAAACAAAAAACCAAACGCTACTACGGCGTGACCGAAAAGCAATTCAAGATGTACTACGACAGAGCGTCCGAAATGCGCGGCGTCACCGGTGACAACATGCTCGTGCTTATCGAAAGACGTCTCGACAACGTTGTGTATCGTCTCGGTCTCGGCACTTCAAGAGCAATGGCTCGCCAAATCGTCAACCACGGTCACATCACCGTCAACGGCAAAACGGTGGACATTCCGTCCTACCTCGTCAAAGCAGGCGACGTCGTTGCCGTCAAAGAAAACAAGAGAGATTCCGCTTTGTGGAACACCGTCAAGGAAACCAAGAATCTCAACCTCGTCAAATGGCTCGAATTTGACAACGCAACGCTCACAGGTAAGGTTGTTGCTCTTCCCGAAAGAAGCGACATCGACCTCGACATCCAAGAACACCTTATCGTCGAGTTGTACTCTAAATAATTTGATCGGAGGATACAGTTATGATGGAAATGAGAAGTCCCAAAATAAATATGGAGAACGAAAGCAAGAATTATTGCAAGTTCGTCGTCGAGCCGCTTGAAAGAGGCTTCGGCACCACGATCGGCAACTGCTTGCGCCGTATCCTTCTTTCCGCGCTTCCCGGTGCTGCGGCAGTCGGCATCAAAATCGCGGGCGTCGATCACGAATTCTCCACAATCAAGGGCGTAAAAGAGGAAGTTACCGAAATTATCCTCAACCTCAAAACTGTTCGTTTCAAAGCAATCAGCAGCCTTGAAAAAGCCGGAAAGCAAGAATGCAAACTCTTTGCCAACACCGTCGGTACGGTCACCGCAGGCGACATCCAATGCGCCACAGGTATCGAAGTCGTCAACACCGACCAAGTCATTTGCACTTTGGACGAGGGCGCGTCTATCGATATGACCATCTTCGTCGATTGCGGCAGAGGCTACGTTCCCGCTTCTCGCAACAAGGACAGCCGTCAACCCATCGGTTATATTCCGATCGATTCGATCTACACCCCCGTCGTCAAAGTCAATTATGCTGTCGAAAGCACTCGTGTCGAACAAAGCATCGACTTCGATAAACTCACGCTCGAAGTGACCACCGACGGTACGACTTCTGCAAAGGAAATCACTTCTCTTGCAGCAAAGATTATGAACGATCATCTCAAACTGTTCATCAATCTCGTTTCCAATATGGACGAGAACGATATTCTCAAAGAGGACAAGAAAGACGACACCAAGAAAGTCCTCGAAATGTCAGTTGAAGATCTCGATCTCTCGGTGCGTTCGTATAATTGCTTGAAACGCGCAAACATCCACACCGTCGAAGACCTCACCAAACGCAGCGAAGACGATATGCTCAAAGTGAGAAACCTCGGCAGAAAATCACTCGAAGAAGTTGTCAAGAAACTCGAAGATCTCGGCCTCGGCTTGAAGGCTCAAGAGGACTAAGAGTACAGGAGGAACACTATGTCTAAATTAGGAAAACGCACAGACCAAAGAATGGCTATGCTTAAAAATCAGGTTTCCGAACTTCTTTGGTATGGTCAAATCGAAACAACCGTTGACCGTGCAAAAGCAGTCAGAAGCCTTGCTGAAAAATACATCACCATCGCAATGAGAGCCTATCAAGACGACGTCAAAGTCACCAAGACCGTTGACGGCGCAAAGGGCGCAAAGCAAGAAGTCGTCTTCACAAACGACGGCCCCAAGAAACTTGCAGCACGCCGCAGACTTATGGCTGAACTCGTTGACCTTCAAGAAATCAAGGGCGAGAAGGAATCCAAATCCGCATTCAAAGCGCGCATTAAGGATACCAAACACCCCCTCATCGAAAAGATGTTCAAAGAGTATGCACCCAAATACGACGCACGCAAGAACGAACTCGGACAAGGCGGCGGTTACACCCGTATCCTTAAGACCGGCACTCGTCGCGGCGACGCAGCAGAAACCTGCATCCTCAAACTCATCTGATTGAGTCTTTGAAAAAACGAAAGAATCCACCGAATTATTCGGTGGATTTCTTATTTTTTGAATGACGTTAGCAATAAATTTTTTATGACTTTTGTCTTTTACTGTTTTTTCTTACACAATTCTTACAAAATGCGGAAAAGTCGGGCGGATAAAGGCGAAAGTGTAAGGTTTTTGTCAAGACTTCGGTTGGGTTCGGGTGCGATAATATATGCGTAAACAAAAGGAAGGTGGCATATATGAAAAAAATCGTTGCAATCACCGGCGCAAGCGGAAATATGGGACTTGAAACGGTCGCTCAACTTATGGAAAGCGACGTCGTGGAAAAAATCAAAGTTTTGCTTTTGAACGAGAGGCGGGAGCGCAAGTGCGCAAAGGAATGGAAGCACAAATACGGAAACAAAATAGAAGTTATTTTCGGCGATATAGCGGAAATCGAAGATTGCAGAAAACTCGTGGCAAACAGCGATTACGTTCTCAATCTCGCTGCGGTCATTCCGCCGACTGCCGACCATTATCCCGTGCTTACGGACAGATGCAACCGCATAGGCGCAATGAATATCGTGGATGCGGTGTCCGAGATAAAGGAAAATCAGCCAAAACTCGTGCATATTTCCACCGTTGCGATATACGGCAACCGCAACTACAAGCACCCGTGGGGCAGAGTGGGCGACCCCCTCATATCCAGCACCTACGACGAGTATTCCGCAAGCAAAATCAAGGGCGAAAGATACGTTCTCGACAGCGACGTAAAGCAATGGGCGGTGCTTCGTCAAACGGGTATGCTTCACAACAGAATGCTCACCAACAATATGAAAGACGGATTGATGTTCCACACTTGCTTCAACGCGCCGATAGAGTGGGTTACGGCGCGCGACAGCGGACTTTTGATGCGCAGACTCGTGGAAAAGGACGCAAAGGGCGAACTCGAAGAAAAGTTCTGGAAGAAGTGTTACAACATCGGCGGCGGCGCGTGCAACAGAGTTACGGGCTACGACACGTTCGACGAGGGATTCAAGATTATCGGCGGTTCGACGAAAAAGTATATGAAACCCGAATGGAATTCAATCCGCAATTTCCATTGTATGTGGTTCGAGGACAGCCATATCCTTAACGATTATTTCGATTTTCAGCACGAGGACGTGAAAACCTACTGGCAAGAGATACTTTCAAAGCACGGTTATTACAGACTCGGAAAACTCGTGCCTGCAAAACTCGTGTCGAAATTCGCAATCGAAAGACTGCTTAAAGACGACAATGCGCCGAGATATTGGGTTAAAACGAATCAGGCGGGCAAGGTTAAAGCGTTTTTCGGAAGCAAGGAAAACTTGAAGTGTTTGCCGAGCGATTGGGATAAATTCCCCGTTCTCGCGCACGGACAACTTGCCGACGGCGACGTAGATTACGACGATATGCGCGACATAACGAAGTTGAAAGAACACGGCTATATCCTCGACCACGGCTATGACGAAAGCAAACCCGACGAGGAACTCGACATCGAAGATATGCGTTCGGCGGCGGCTTTCAGAGGCGGCAAGTGCGTTTCGACGAGTATGACGAAGGGCGACTTGTACACGAAACTCGAATGGGAATGTCACGACGGACATCGTTTTTGGGCGTCGCCGTACACCGTTCTCAAAGCGGGTCACTGGTGTCCCGAATGTTGCCAACCGAGTCCGTGGGATTACGACAGACTGTCCAAATTTATGCCGTTTTACGCTCAAATCTGGTACGACACTCACGCAAAAGGCGAGAATACGACCTATTATTACGACCAAAACCACGTTGCGAGATACACGCAATACTGAATCAAAAGAGGTGAGAATATGAAAAATGCGATAATTTACGTTTTTTCGGGAACGGGAAACACCAAAAAAGCGTGCGATATATATAAGAACGAGTTTGAAAAATTCGGAATCGAAACCACGCTGTATAACGTGAGAAAAGGCTTTGAAAATTTGCCGAATCCCAACGATTTCGACCTCGTGGGATTTGCGTATCCCATACACGGATTCAACGCGCCGTATATTATGCTCGACCTCGCAAAAGCGTTGCCGAAAGCAAACGAAAAGAAGGGATATTTCGTCGTCAAAACGTCGGGCGAACCTCTCAAAATCAACAACGTTTCTTCCATTAAATTCAACGATATAATGAAGAAAAAGGGCTACGTTGCGGGAAGCGAATATCACTACGTTATGCCGTACAATATGATTTTCCGTCACACCGACGATATGGCGGCAAAGATGAAAGACACGCTCGACAAACTCGCACCCATAGAGGCGAGGGAAGTGATTTGCGGCGTCGAGCATAAACTCGCTAAAGTGCCTTTCGGGCGTTTCGTCGCGTGGGTCGTGCGCATAGAACAGCCCGCAATGAAAGTCAACGGCCGCTTCTTCAAGGTGGATTCCGACAAGTGCATAAACTGCGGCGCGTGCGCAAAGAACTGCCCCGTAGGAAACATAAAAATCGACGAAAACGGAAAATTCACTTTCGGAAACGACTGCGTTATGTGTACGAGATGTTCGTTCAACTGTCCGCGCGACGCTTTCGACATAGGCATACTCAACGGCTGGCGAGTGAACGGAAAATACTCTTTCAAAGCACCCGAAACGCCGCAAAAGGACAAACACGCGCGGTATTGCAAAAAGTCGTACGCGAGATATTTTGCCGAAGCGGGCAAGAAAATCGCCGCAAACGAATACGGCGTGTAAAAAAGTGTGGAAATAAGCAAAAATATATTGTACAATACGGTTAGATAAATCAAGAGGTGTTTATGAGAAAGATACTTATTGCAGAGGACAACGTCGAAATATCCGATATGATGAAAAGTTATCTCGAAAAGGCGGGACACGAAGTCTATCAGGCGTTCGACGGCGCGCAAGCGCTAAAAATCGCAGACGAGATAAAACCAGACCTTGCGCTGTTGGATATTATGATGCCCAAAATCGACGGCTTTACCGTGTGCGAAACGCTGCGCCAAACGATGACGATGCCTATCATCGTCGTGTCGGCAAAGGTTGCCGAAGAAGACAAGGTGCGTATGTTCGACCTCGGCGCGGACGACTACATAACCAAGCCGTTTTCGTTCAAGGAAATGGTTATGAGAGTGGGCGCGCAACTCAGACGTTATTACGAGTTCAACGCCGTGCCGTCGGGTGACAGACACTACGGAAAACTTATGATTTCGTCCACGAGATTCGAGGCGAAAGCGGACGGCGAACCGCTCAATCTCACTGCAAAAGAGTTCAAAATTCTCGATTATCTCACCATACACGAGAATCAGATTATGCCAAAACAGAAACTCATCGACGACGTATGGGGCGTTGACGAGTACATCGACGAAAACACCGTTGCTGTGACTATCGCGCGTCTTCGCGACAAACTTTCAAAGGCAGGCATAAACAACGTCGTCACCGTTTGGGGACTCGGCTATAAGTGGCAAGATTGACGCAAATTGGCCGTCAATACGCAAAACAGAGGTTTTATACGCATAAAAAGCAAGGTTAAACGCTTTATGTTGAATAAAAAGGAAATCGTAGAAATAGAAAAAACGCTCGCGCGTTTTCAAGAGGGAGATTTGTATTCGCCCGTCAGGTCGTGGGGATTCGGCGAATACCACGACATTTGCACGAGGCTTGAATCGCTCAGGCTTTCTATGCTCAAATTGAAGGACGGCATAGCGGAAACGTCCACGAAAACCAACAAGTCAATCGCTTCGGTGGCGCACGATATGAAAACGCCGCTCGCCATAATTTCGGGATACGCCGAATGTATGTCCGACGGTATGGACGACAAGGACTACTCCGCGCTCATCATTCAAAAAGCGCAACAGATGAACGATATGGTCATCGGTATGGTGGAATCCTCAAACGCCGAAATCAAAAAGCAATCCGAGCATAAAACGTTGCACGCGACCAAAAATATGTTCGGCAAAATCATCGAGAAACTTCGTCCGCTCGCAACGGCGAAGAATATAAAACTGAAAGTCGGCAAAATTCCCGACGTCAACGTAAGGGTGGACGAGGGACAAATGGAAAGAGCGGTGCAAAACCTCGTGTCCAACGCCGTCAAGTATTCGCCCGAAAAAAGCGTGGTCAAAATCACCGCGCGAAAAAGGGGCAGAGAGTTTATTCTGTCTGTAAAGGACAAGGGTATAGGCATATCAAAAGAGAGTTTGCCTTACGTTTTCGACCAGTTCTACACCGAGGACAAGTCGCGCTCTAACGGAAACAGTCAGGGCGTGGGGCTTTACGTCGTGCGCGAGATTATGAAAGAGCACGGCGGCAGGGTTAGCGTAAAAAGCAAAAAGGGCAAGGGAAGTACGTTTTCAATGGCGTTGCCCGTCGAGTACGACGATTCAAACTTGCCGTTTGCCGACAAATTCGACCAAATGCCGCTCATAGTAAAACTTGTCGTGGAATCGCTTTTCGGCTGGGCGATGACGTTTATATACCGCTTTGCAAAATACTCGCAGACAAGGCAACGTCACACGCTTATCACGGGTTTTTTGTCCTTTGCGCTGTTCGTGTTCGTGTGGCCCATCGACTTTGTAAGCGTGGCGGTTTACGGCAAGCCGACATTCCTTGCGGACTGAATTTGCGAACAAGCGTATGAAAAACGTGCGAACGTATTGAAACATATATCGATGTCGATAAAAAAATACGCAAATTATAGTTGCATATTTCTTATAATAATTGTAAAATAATGGCGGTTGGAAAATCCAACTATATTCGGAATACACCTTTATGGAGGAATTTATAATGGCAAACGTAAAAGTCGCTATCAACGGTTTTGGTCGTATCGGACGTCTTGCTTTCAGACAAATGTTCGGTGCAGAGGGTTATGAAGTTGTCGCTATCAACGACCTCACAAGCCCCAAGATGCTCGCTCATCTTCTCAAATACGACTCGACACAAGGCAACTATGCAAATTCTCACAATGTTGAGAGTTGTGAAGCAGTTCTCAACGAAGACGGCACGGTCAAAGAAGACGGCTACATCGTAGTTGACGGCAAGAAGATCACCATCTATGCAAAAGCAAAAGCGGCGGAACTTCCTTGGGGCAAACTCGGCGTTGACGTCGTTTTGGAATGCACCGGTTTCTATACATCCAAAGCAAAAGCACAAGCACACATCGACGCAGGCGCACGCAAGGTCGTCATTTCCGCACCCGCAGGCAACGATCTTCCCACAATCGTCTACAACGTCAACCACACCACTTTGAAAGCAACCGACAACATCATTTCCGCTGCAAGTTGCACGACCAACTGCCTCGCACCTATGGCAAAGGCGCTCAACGATTATGCACCCATTATGAGCGGTATTATGACCACGGTTCACGCATACACCGGCGACCAAATGCCTCTTGACGGACCGCAAAGAAAGGGCGATTTGAGAAGAAGCCGCGCTGCTGCAATCAACATCGTTCCCAACAGCACCGGCGCTGCAAAAGCAATCGGTCTCGTTATCCCCGAACTCAACGGCAAACTCATCGGTTCTGCACAACGCGTTCCCACCCCGACCGGTTCTACCACCATTCTCGTTGCAGTCGTTAAAGGTCACGTCACCGTTGACGGAATCAACGCAGCAATGAAGGCAGCCGCAACCGAATCTTTCGGTTACAACACCGACCAAATCGTGTCTTCCGACATCATCGGCAGCCGCTTCGGTTCAATCTTCGACGCAACTCAAACTATGGTTGCACCTATGGAAGACGGCAACAGCCAAGTTCAAGTCGTTTCTTGGTACGACAACGAGAACAGCTACACTTCTCAAATGGTTCGTACAATCAAATACTTCTCTGAACTCAAGTAAAAACTGCGCTATTTAGCGAATAACTGTGTCAAAGCCCTTTTGCTCACCCGTCACGTACACGTAGTACGTTAGGCGGATTTGCAAAAGGGCTTTTCCTTGTTCTTCATCTAAATATCGCAGTTTTTATAAATGCTTACTCTACAAGAGTGTGCGGCGTGAACCTTAAAATCACACATCACCCCTTCCCTTCGGGCTTTCCCCTATTGCTCAAACTTGCGTCATTATTCTGCAAAATTGCACATCGTTCGCAAGAGGGGAAGTCGGCACTCACATAGATAGGGACATTTCTCTCATTATGCCACTGCGCTTTGTGCGCCAGGCAGTGGCCAACAGACGGCGCAGTCGCTTGTACTGTCCGTCAAGTTCGGCGCTCATAGGCTCGCCGCCGTTGCGGCTCGTGTTCCGTCTTCGAATAAACACATACCGCTAATAAGAACGCCTTGAATGAGTGTTCGTTAAAAGTCCGCTCTGCAAGTTCGCGGACGGTGGTTTTATCTCGTCTTCGAAGTCGCACATTCCGTGTACGAGTAGCCTTCGAACAAGTTTTCGGATTAAGGCTTCGCCTTCCACAATTATTAATTATTCATTATTAATTATTAATTAATTCTTGTGCATTTGTATATTTGGTGCTAAAATACTATTAATTAATACTCAATATATGCGGTTTTCGCCGCATTCGGAGGAAAACAATGAACATTTTTACTAAGATGGGTTGCCGTATCTTCCAGCAATCAATGCGTTTGGCAATGTTTTTGTTGCCGTGGAATCAATGCAAAAAGACCTTGTCCGGTCCGGGCAGCATTTCGCAACTTCCCAAATTCTTGAAGGACAACGGCTTTAAGAGCATTCTTATCGTCACCGACGGATTCCTCTTTTCAAGCGGAAAGGCAGATCCCATTATGGCTGCGTGCGAAGCAGAGGGTATGAAGAGTTGCTGCTATCACGACGTCGTTCCGAATCCAACCATTCAAAACATCGAAGAAGGACTCAAAATGTATCACGACAACAACTGTGACGCGATCGTAGCACTCGGCGGCGGCAGCGCAATGGACTGCGCAAAAGGTATCGGCGCAAGAGTCGCTTGCCCCAAAAAGAGCGTTCCGCAAATGAAGGGTGTGCTTAAAATTATGATCACGGGTCACAAACTTCCCCCGCTCGTCGCAATTCCGACGACTTCGGGCACGGGCAGTGAAGCAACGCTCGCCGCGGTTATTTCCAACCCCGAAACGCACGAAAAATATGCTATCAACGACCCGTTCCTCATTCCGAGATACGTCGTTATGGACCCCGAACTTACAAAATCCCTTCCGCCTCACCTTACTTCTACGACGGGTATGGACGCTCTCACCCACGCGGTAGAAGCGTACATCGGCGGCGAGAACACGAAACAAACCAAGAAAGAGGCTATCGAGGCAGTGCAACTCATTCACAAATACCTCAAACAGGCCTACGATCACGGCGACGACCTCGAAGCGAGAGTGGAAATGCAAAAAGCCGCATATCTTGCGGGTAAAGCGTTCACTCGTGCATACGTCGGTTACGTCCACGCAATCGCGCACACGCTCGGCGGCGAATACGGTGTACCTCACGGTCTTGCAAACGCGGTCATTCTCCCGCACGTTTTGAAAGCATACGGTAAATCCGCACACAAGAAACTCGCTCAACTTGCCGACTGTATCAATCTCGGCGGCAAGACCAACGAAGAAAAAGCAAATTTGTTCATCAAGTGGATCGAGGATTTGAACGCTTCAATGAACATCCCAACCAAGATTTTGTCACGCGACGGCGGCAAACTTATCGAAGAAGAACGTTTGCCTCGTATGATAGCGCACGCATATGCGGAAGCAAATCCGCTTTATCCCTGCCCGCAAGTTTGGGGTAAGAAAGAAATCGAGGCTATCTACCGCGAAATTATGTAAAAATCGAAATCGTTTTGTCAAAACGATTTTGAGGGTTTGAAATCAAACCCCGTCTGACGAAATCCGAGTTGTCGGCATTTTGGCAAACGGGGTTTTCTATACTCTTTTCCAAAATTCCGCGTATCGCGCGAAAAATCGGTTTTTTGCGCAAGAAATTCAGTTTATGTTGTTTGGAAAATATATCAACAAATATTACGCCAAGTATTGTTGGCTGTTCTTAATCGGGCTTGTGGGACTCGTCGCCGTTGACGTGTTCCAACTTTTCATACCCGAATATCTCGGAAAACTCGTGGATATGTTCGGCGGCGGAACGATAGATACCGGCGCGCTCAAAGAGATTATTCTCGGCGTTATGGTGGTTGCGTTCGTTATGTTTTTCGGGCGTATTATGTGGCGACTTTCCATATTCAACGCTTCGCAGAGAATCGAAGCGGACTTGCGCCACAATATGTTCCTCAAAAGCGAACGACTTTCCCAACGCTACTACCACGAGAACAAAGTAGGCACGATTATGGCTTGGTTCACCACCGACCTCGAAACCATAGAGGAATTTTTCGGTTGGGGTTCGGTTATGCTCGTGGACGCAATGTTCCTTTCCGTGCTTGCGCTCTACAAAATGTTCTCGCTGGACTGGGCGCTGTCCTGCATTCTTCTGATACCTCTTGCGCTCATCATCGTATGGGGTATGCTCGTCGAAAAGTTTATGGCTCTCAAATGGGAACAACGCCAAACGGAATTTGACAAACTTTACGACTTTTCGCAAGAGAGTTTCACGGGAATACGCGTCATAAAAGCGTTTGTCAAGGAAACTCAACAACTTCACGCCTTTGCAAAAATCGCAAGGCGCAACAAGGACGCAAACATAGAACTGGTCAAGGTGTCCGTCATATTCGACGCAATAATAGAAATTATTATATCGGCGATTATGGCTCTGATTTTGGGTTTGGGCGGTTATTTTGTGTACAAATACGTCACCGGTTCGCCCGTTTCGATATTCGGTCATACGATAGATATGACGGCAGGCGAACTCATAACGTTCGTGGGATATTTCGACACGTTGGTATGGCCGATGATTGCGCTCGGACAAGTGGTGTCTATGCGCTCTCGCTCGAAAGCGTCTCTAAAACGTATAACCAACTTCCTCGACCAAGAGGAAGAAATCCGCAATCCGCAAAACGCCGTCGTACTCGAAGACGTAAAGGGCGAAATCAAGTTCGACGGTTTTTCTTTTGCGTATCCGAACAGCGATTCTAACGTGCTTAAAAACATAAGCGTCGAAATCAAGGCAGGGGAAAGCGTGGGAATCGTCGGCAAGATAGGAAGCGGCAAAACCACGCTCGTCAACACGCTTTTGCACCTCTATAACGTCGAAAAGGGCAAAGTGTTCATTGACGGTCACGACATTATGGATTGCGACATCGACAGCCTCAGAAACGCAATAGGCTACGTTCCGCAAGACAACTTCCTTTTCAGCGACAAGGTGAAAAACAACATCGCGTTCTCGTGCGAGAATCTCGATATGGACAAGGTGTACGACGCGGCGAAATTTGCCGACGTTCACTCGAACATCGAGGACTTTACGGATGGCTACGAAACCGTGTCGGGCGAGAGAGGCGTGACTCTTTCGGGCGGACAAAAGCAGCGCATATCCATTGCGCGCGCGTACATAAAAGACGCGCCGATTATGATTTTGGACGACTCGGTGTCCGCCGTCGACGTAAAGACGGAAGAAACGATACTTGCAAACATTCAGAATCAGCGCAAGGGCAAAACCACGCTCGTCATCGCTTCGCGCGTGTCTACGGTGTCACATCTCGACAAGATTCTCGTGCTCGACAAGGGCGAAGTCGAAGCGTTCGACACGCCGCAACGTCTTGAAGAAATCTCGCCGACTTACAAAAAGATGGTGTACTTGCAAAAACTCGAAAGAGAAGTCGAAGGGGGTGAGGCGTAATGCAGTCGGAAGTCGAAAAACTCAAAGGCGACGTTCACATTCCCTCAAAGGATATGTACAAGCGCATATGGCACTATCTCAAACCCGAAACGGCAAGATTTGTCGGCGCAATGCTTCTCATTCTTGTCAACGTGGTGCTTGACATAATTCTGCCGCTTTTCGTGAGCAGAATCACCAACAACCTCAAATCCGACGGAATAAATCTCGAATTTATCATAGGTATGGCGGTTGCCTACCTCGCCATAGGCGTATTCAACCAAGCGTTTCTCGTTTGGGAATCTATGCTGTTGCAAAAAGCGGGGCAAAGCATAATCTATACGCTTCGCACCGAAGTTTTCGAGCATATAGAAAAGTTGTCGCAAAATCAGTTTGACGAAATGCCCGTAGGCTCGCTCGTCACGCGCGTCGCGTCCTATACGGCGTCGATGTCCGACTTGTTTACGAACGTCATCGTCAACGTAATCCGCAACGCACTCACGGTCGTTGGCGTGTACGGCATAATGCTGTACATATCGTGGCAACTTTCACTCGTTATGCTCGCGTTTATCGTCGTGGTGTTCGTCACCTCGTTCGTGTTCAGAAAAATCGTGCGCAAGGTCTTTACGAAAGAAAGGCAATATATATCCGACCTCAACACTTTCCTCAACGAAAATCTGTCGGGTATGAAACTCATACAGATTTTCAACCGTCAAAAGAAGAAAGACGACGAGTTTTTGCAAAAGAACGAGAATTTACGCAAATCGAGATACGCCGTCGTGCTTGCGTTCGGCATATACCGTCCGTTCATAACGCTTTTGTACATCAGTTCCATCGCGGTGACGTTCTGGCTGGGTATGGGATTCGGACTCGACGCCGGTATGATAGTTGCGTTCTATCTGTATCTTTCGAGGTTCTTCAACCCCATACAAAACCTCGCCGACCAACTCAACAATTTGCAAAAAGCGACCACCGCTTCCGAAAGATTGTTCAACTTGCTCGACGTAAAACCCGAAATCCGCGACAGAAAAGACGCCGTGACGGTGGACAAATTCGAGGGCAAAATCGAGTTTAAGAACGTTTGGTTTGCATACAAGGACGAGGACTGGATTCTCAAAGACGTGTCTTTCACCATAAACCCGAAGGAAACGTGCGCGTTCGTCGGTGCGACTGGTGCGGGAAAAACTACGATACTTTCCCTCATCGTACGCAATTACGAGATTCAAAAAGGTCAGATTCTAATAGACGGCAGAGATATAAGCACCATAGAAATACACTCTTTGCGCAGAGGAATAGGGCAGATGCTTCAAGACGTGTTCCTTTTCAGCGGTACGGTGCGTAGCAACATCACCCTCAACGACGATTCGTTCACCGACGAGGAAATCGAAGCGGCGTGCAAGTACGTCAATGCCGACACGTTCATATCTTCGCAGGAGCACGGACTCGACGAGGAAGTCATAGAGCGAGGCGAAAACTTCTCGCAAGGTCAACGCCAACTTCTTTCGTTTGCAAGAACGGTGCTTCACAAACCGCAGATTCTCATTCTCGACGAGGCAACCGCGAATATCGACACCGAAACCGAAGTGGTAATTCAAAAATCGCTTGAAAATATCCGCAATATCGGCACTATGCTCGTCGTTGCGCACAGACTTTCGACAATCCAGCACGCAGACCAGATTATAGTGCTTCAAAACGGAAGAATCATTGAGCAAGGCACTCACCAACAGTTGCTCAAAAACAAGGGATACTATCACAAACTCTACGAATTGCAGTTTGAAAACCGCGATTGAGTTGCCATACAAACGTTTGAGATATAATACGTTTTGTAGTACAACTCGCAATAAGTTGACTTTTTCGGCATAAGTGTTAAAATAAGTTTGTATATTTAATACAAAAAACAACGGAGGGCATTATGTATCACATAATCGTCAATCCTCAGGGCGGAAAGGGCAAGAGTTTGAAAGCGCTTGCAACCGTCGAGGAAATCTTCAGAAATAACGACGCAGAGTACGTCGTGCATAAAACGGAATACGCAGGACACGCAACCGAAATCGCCAAAGAATTGTCCCAAACGCCAGATACGAATATCGTTGTTATGGGCGGCGACGGCTCGTTCCACGAAGTGCTTTGCGGCATAGATAACTTCGACAACGTTACACTCGGACTCGTTGCGTGCGGAAGCGGGAATGATTTTATCAAGAAATCCGGTCATTCCACCAACGTCAAAGAAGCGACGCAAACCATCCTCAAAGGCAATGTCGGTTACGTGGATTATATGGAACTCGGCAAATATCGTTGCCTCAATGTAGGCGGCGGCGGCATGGACGTGGACGTGTTGCTTAAATACGCAAACTGCAAAACGTTGAAGGGTAAAGCGGCGTATTATTATTCGCTTTTCTACACGCTTTTGCACACGAGATTCCACCACCTCCGCATAACGGCGGACGGCGTAACCAAAGACACGAGCGTGTTTATGATAGGCATAGGCAACGGCGGATTTATCGGCGGCGGTATTCCAATTTGTCCGAACGCAGTCGTTGACGACGGACTTTTGAACGTCGGCTACGTCAGCGAAATGAAAAAAAGCAAAATCTTTTTCCGTCTTTTCAAGTTCCTCAAAGGCAAGCACGTCGGCACGGACTGGGGCGGCGAATACACCGCAAAGAAAGTCACGATTGAAGCACTCGACGACAGCCGTTTTGAACTCGACGGCGAAATTATCGAGGACACCAAACTTGACATCGAGGTCGTCCACGACAAACTCAAGATGTTCAGATAACCTCAAAACAAGCGTTTTATCTGTGAAAAACACACATATAAAATGTCGAATCGAATTGAAAATAAGAAAACGGCCCTGCAATTTTGCAGGACCGTTTTCCATAAAATTAAGCAAAGAAAATTAATCTTTTCTGTTTTGCGATACGATGTATTTGAATAGACGTTTAACGTCTTTGCTCGACAAGAACGGATAGAGTTGGTCCATATTCACGTCTTCGAGTTCGCCCGCGATATATTTGTCAACGAGTTTGGACAAGCATTCTTCGGACACAAAAGGTGCGAGCGACGCCAAAGAGCATCCATGCTTTTTGCTTTCATCGAGCGCGATTCTCATAAACAGAGCATTGCAGTCGCTCTCGCTCAAGAACGGCATAATCGCACAGAGATTGAGCCCGTCGTATTTGTCGGGATTGTTCAAAATATCTTCCACGATTTCGTGAATGTCATCGTCGTCGAGGAAGGGAATGATTTGCATAAGTTTAACGCTGTTTTTCGACTTTCCGCAGTTAACGCCCGAAAACAGATTTCCAAGCGAAATATCAACCGCTTGTACGCCTTTTCGAGTGATTTTTCTCGCTTTTTTTAATGCGTTTTTTACGAAATCCCACGATAGCGTCTTATCTTCGGAATCCTCGTTTTGCGTCTCGTTTTCTTCGTTGTCTTCGTCTTCCTCGTCTGTTTCGATTTCTTCTTCGAGATCCTCTATCTCTTCGAGTACGTCATCGAACTTATCTTTTTCCTCTTCGTCCGTAAACACGAAGTCTGATTTTTCTGCACGTTTTTCTACGGCCTCTTCAAACGAGATAGGTTCGTATACGGTTTTTCCGTCTTGTATTTTCTTTTTGAGTATCATATTTAGACCTCCGTTCTTATAAATTTTTGCTCGGCAGGCGTAAGTCTCGGTTTCAAATTCTCGAGGTTCGTTTCGAGCGTGCCGTTTTTTATCGCTTTGAGAATCATAATCCGTTCCGCTTGCGAAAAACGATAAAAGTTTTCGGGAATGTCGATTTTCATTTTGCCGTCGATTATGCTTTTTACTACGAATAATCTCTCGTGTCCCGCAAATATGTCGTCCGGATCGACAGTGGTTGTTTTGTTCAGACACAACAGATCTTCGATGGTTATTCCGAAAATCTCGGACATATTCAACAAATCGTCGATTGAAGGAACACCCGTGCCGTTTTCCCATTTGGACACGAGTTGACGCGTCACAAACAGTTTGTTTGCAAGTTCCTCTTGCGTCAGATTAAGTTCTTTGCGCTTCGACGCTATGTTGTTGCCGACGGCGATGAAATCAATCATTTTGCGCCTCCTTACGATTGCATTATATCTTGCATTCAAAAATATGTCACGCAACTCAGCGTTGCGTTTAGCAAATTCGCAATGCCGCATGTTTTTGAGGAAAATGTTTGACTTAAGAAAAACAATTGCAACCGATTCTTTTTTCAATATTGGAATGACATTATTTGTATATTGACAATTTTTTTGCGACATTTTATAATTATGACATAATAATTTAATTTTAATTTATTGATGTGATAAATTAAGAGGTGGAAGATGAGAATACTTGTTGTTGAAGACGACGAGAAGTTGTCGAAGATTTTGGCAACGTCGTTGAGTTCGCTCGGCGAGGTGGACATTGCGCTTTCGGGTGAAAAAGCCTTGCAGAACGTCGAAAAAGTGTATTACGACGTCGTTATCCTCGATTTGATGCTCGGAAAATTGTCGGGAATCGACACGCTCAAAGAAATCCGCAGAATGCACATTATGCCTGTCATAATTCTTTCTGCGCTCAGCGACGTGGACAAAAAAATCGAGTGCTTCAAACTCGGCGCGGACGATTATATTACAAAGCCGTTCTCGAGAGAGGAACTCATTGCGAGAATCGAAGTCGTGCTCAGAAGAACGGGCGGCACGCTCAGCGGAACGGACTACCGTTACAAAAATATGGAAGTCAACTACGCCAATAAAATGCTCAAAATCGACGACAATTACGTTGAAATGAACAGAAAAACCTACGAAATCCTCGAACTTTTGGTGCGCAACAAGGAAATTATTATGGCAAAGCAACAGATTTTCGATAGGATTTGGGGTTACTATTCCACGACGGGCATACAGGTTATCGACATCAACATTTTCCGTTTGAGAAAAATTTTGCAGCAGTACGGATTCGAGCAAAACCTCAAAACCATAAAGGCGACGGGGTATATGTGGACCGAGAAGGTGTGATTATGTCGAAAATTGACAGAGATATAAAGAAGCAATGGATATTGTTCGCGCTTGTGAATATGGTGATTCTCATCATGGTTTTCGGCGCGTTTATCGCGGGATACGTCGTTTTTTCGGCGAAGGCGGCTCAAAACGAATTGTCGGACGGACTTGCCGAATACGCTCAAACTCTCAAAAAATACGATTTGCAGGAATTGCTTGCCGCTTGCTCGGAAGATAGCGGAATTTTGGACGCGGACAATCCGCAGTACAGTTTCGGCGTGTACGTCGTGAGAGGTGACGGAAGTTACGGATTCTATTCAAACGACGACTATCTTGTAAAAAACAATCCCGAAATAGGCGGAAAAGCAGACTCGATACAGAAGATGTCGTTTGCTTCTCACGACTTTTTGACGTACACGACAGCAGTAAACGGCAACGCCGGCGCATATATCAAGGCGTTCGTTTGTATCGACCATATTCAAGCGGCGAACGAAAACGTGAAACTTTACAGCATTCCGTTTGTGTTTGCGTTTATCGCGTTGTGCGTTATTATCGCAATCGCGCTCGGCCAAATCGAGATTAAGCCTATAACCGACAACTATTACAAGCAAAAAGCGTTTATCAACGACATGTCGCACGAGATTCGCACGCCGCTTGCGATAATCAAAGGCAACCTCGAAAACGTGCTTGCCACGCCCGACGCAACGGTTAAAGAAGTTGCAGACGAGATAAATTCCAGCCTCGACGAAGTGGACTATATGACGACTATGTCAACGGGGCTTTTGAACATCGTGCGCGGCGAAAATAAGTCGATAAAGAAAGAGGGAATAATGAGCGACGCCGTTTCCGAAGTGGTGGATATGTTCTCGGACGTTGCAACTCTTTCGGGTAAGGCACTTATCGCGTGCGTGGATTATTGCGATATTCAAGTCGACAAGGAAAAAATCAAGCAACTGCTCACCGTGCTTTTGGATAATTCCATAAAATATACGCACGAGGGCGACAGAATCAACGTAAAACTCAAAAACACGAAAGAGGGGTGTATCCTCACCGTTTCGGACACGGGAATCGGCGTTGATAAGAGCGAACTCGAACTCATATTCGACAGATTCTATCGCGCGCAAAACGCGAAAGACATAAACGGAACGGGACTCGGACTTGCGGTTGCCAAATCCATCGTGGACAGTATGGACGGCAGCATAAAAGCAATGCAGAACGTGCCGCAAGGACTTGAAATCGACGTTGCGATAAAGAGGAACTGATATGAAAAAACTTGCGATTTTTTCCGTGATTTTCATATTGATTTTGCTATCGTGCGTACTTTTCGGATGCGCGGATTCAAACGATATTCCGAGTGGCGTGCCGACGAGTTGGAAGAACTATTGTCAATCGCTTGCAACCGCGATAAGCGAGCAGGCTCTTGACGAGGACGGACTCAATTTCAAGGCGCAGGCGGAATACGTTTCGTCGGGCAAATCCTTGCTTTTTGCCCTCGATTTTGCGTACAATCCGCAAAGCATTGAAGAATCCGCAATGGCAATCAACGTGTATTCAACGGGCGAAAATCTGTTTTCCGTCAAAGCAGACAATCAAAATTCCTATATAGACATCATACAAAACAGCGTGCTTTCGGGTGCGAAAATCAAAATCGAAGGTACGAATTTCTTTGATTGGCTCAACGTCGAATATAACCAAAACACTCAAAAAGAAACGAAAGACGCAATGAAGCAATACGTCCTCGATTTGTGCGACGCGTTTTTCAAAAACGGTGATAAGAGTGCAGACGGAAGAGTTCTGTCGTTTGAACTTAAAGACGACGTTGCGGGTGAAACGCTTGCAAAATTTGCCGAAATACTGACGTTTATAGACAAAAACGTTTCGGATTTGTTTCTCGGCGCACTCGGCGTAGACGACGCAAACGAAGTTTTGTCGAGGATAGGAAAAATCGACGGATCGGTCAAATTTACTCTTGAAAACGGCAAAGTCGTGGGCGCAAAAGGCGAGAATCTTTCTGTCGAAAACGTAGCAAGCACGCTTGACGTGACTTTTGCAAAGGGCGATAAAGACGAGATTAAGGCGACGTTCCCCAAAAGCGACGTAGGGTATAAAACCACGAAAATGGCAACGTCTACGACAGACGGAACGCTCTCTAACGTCGATTCGGGCACTAAAAGAGTGTCGGTGAAGTACGATTTTCAACTCAACACGAACGTCGACGTTATGAAACTCGTGTTCAACGACTACGATTTGTCTTGCCTTGCGGACGACAACTTTTTGCATTTGAGATTATCGCACAAGTGCGATTCGCATTGCAGCGAATACTGCTCGTCGAGAATAAGCGCGGCAAAAGGCGCGGTTATCGACATCGCATTTTCGCCGTCGGCTTTCGGAAGTCACAATCTCTACATCAATACGTCAATTAAGAATCTAATGAGCAGGGAATATCTGCAATCGGTGTCGAAATACGACAGCACTGTTAGGGAAAGCAACTTGCCCGACTATTGTATGTTTACTCTCGTACCCGAAGGTATGGCGAAGAACGTGTGCAAATTGCTCATCGAGTGGTATTCTGACATTATGACGGCAAAAAACGACAGAATCGAGTTTTCTATGCAGTCGATAAAAGACGTGTTTGCCGAGAGCGAAGTTGCCGAAAAAATGCTCGAGCAAATGTCGAGCGAGGAATTTGACGTCGATACCATAAGACTCAAAATCGACGACAATATGTATGGACAAGTGCGCGAATACGACGTGTACGAGGAAGTAGTTTACATCATCGCGCAGGACGTGTCCGAAGTGAAGTCGTACACCGTGAAAGGCATCGATATAAGCAAAGAGTACAATGCGCTCAGTTGGTCGTACGACTTGAAGTCAAACGTGACTATCGACGGGCAAACGGTTGCGCTCACCAACGTTTACGACCCGTCGGGAAGCGTCGTTATACACGGCGAAAAGGACGGCAAATACGTTCCTATGAGCGCAACGGAAGCAAAAGACCTTGTCGGCTGCACGGTGAAATACGAATACGTAGACCTTGAAAAAAATGTGCAAACGGGAATGTTCGGCAAGATTACGGAAGTAGGCGAATACGACCCAGACAGCACGGATTTGCAAGAGGTGAAACTGACGATTACGCACGTCGGGGTGCAAGATTACGTTCTCGATTTGCTCGGCACGGTCAGCGAAGTCGTAAAGAGATTTTTCGGTTGCGACTTCTCGCAGGATACGCAAACGGTGACGGCGTATATCAAACTCGAAAAGGAAGAAGAAGGCTCTTTCAAACTCGATACCGCCGACAAATCGCAGGTGTACAGAATATCGTCGAGTACGCAGATTCCGCAGTTTCTCAAAGGAAACGTGCAGATAAAGTACCGAAACGGCACAATAAAACAATACGACGTGGTCGGACAAACGGACGCGGTTATAACGACGAGAGGACTGTTTAGCACATATTATCGTGTTGTCAACTGGGGTACGGTCAGAGTGAAATTCAACGTTGCGGGGCGCACGATAGAAAAGTATGCGAGCATACAAAAACCAAACAAATTTACGTTCGGCGCAAGCGATTATTCCGTCAATATCGGCGACGCGTGCTACATTACGAGCAGAGTGTCGCTACGAGCGGTGTACGTTGACGTCGTTGACGGCGTAGAAAAAGAAACGAGCACTTCGATTACGCTGAGCCTCGACGATTTCTACATCAACGGCACGTCTTTGGCGCAAGACTCGAACGACTGGGGACATCACGCAAGTTACGGAACGGATACGCTCGTGTTCTACAGGTCGAACGACTATGTCGTGCAAGTGGTCAAAAACGAATTCAGAAGCGAACCGTTTATTTTGAAAGTTACGGACAAGGCGTACGTCGAAACCGAATTTGCTTTGAACGTGAAAAACGAATTGCCGTTAAGCGAGACGCAAGACACGACGATTTCTGTGACGGGCGACATCGTAAATTCACTGCACGGCGAAGGGGAAGATAAAGACCATACGCTGAAAATTTCTATATACGACGTTGCGACGGGCAAGTCGGCAAGCGAGGATTGCATAAAGGAATTGAGCGTCGGCGCAAACGCCCTCGAGCCTACGACTTCGGCAAACGGCTCAAAAGTTTACTCGGTGTTTTTGCCGAACTTGATAAAATCGGGCGTAGCGTTCAAATTGTCGTTGTCGTTTGCAAACGTCGGCAAGTACAGAGTTACGGTGCAAATAGATTCCGAAACCGTTTATAAAGCGGAAATAACCGTAATCGCTCGCGCATAGGCACGCGCGTGATTCAAATAAACGAAGTTACGGTAAAATAAATAAAACAAAATAAAATAGAAAAATCCGCATTCGGCGCAAGTTGTTGAAAACGAACCTAGTGCGGATTTTTCTCGTTTTGATACGATACGAAACGAGGGAAGTCCGCTTTTTGCTTTTGCGGCGGGCATAACGTGTAAAGAAAATTGCATTTTTACGTTTCATAATCATTACAAAAATTAAATTAATATTTCATACAAACGTACAAATTTTCCGCATTTACTGCAAAAATCTTGAAAAAAGTTGTCAAAATTAGCAAATTTAATTTTAATTTAATTTGTTTGAAAGATACGTTTAATATTATGTATATGACAGTATCCAAAAGTATGACCTTTTATATTCGAGGATATTGCAAATAATAAAATCAGGAGAAAGATTATGAAACGCAAAATGTTATCGGTTTTACTGGTCGTTTTGGTTGTGTGTCTTGCGGCAAGTATGCTCGTTTTGAGTGCGTGCAATCCGAAAGAAGACGATAAACCTGAACCTCAAAAACCGTCAACCGAACGCAGCACGACCGATATGATGAACGATATTTGGGCAAATATCCAAAACAGTTATCAACTCGGTGAAAAATTCGGCGTTGACGTAAGCGCGTCCTTTGTCATTGACGACAAGACGGCAAAAGACAACGACGTCACATTTACGCTAACGGCAAAGGGCAATGCGGATTTGCAAGACGGCGCAACCGACGATAAGACCGCTTTTGTGCTCGAGCTTACAAAGAAAGCGAAAACCGACGAAAAGGCAACAACTATTCTCGGGCTTGCTTACGAAGTGATTGAAAATCAACCTTATTTCTTTGGCAACGTGATGGGTGAATATCGCAAGATAAACGGATATTCTCTCACTGCGCTTTACAGAGCCATTGCAAAAAAAGACGCCTCTGCAGCCGCTTTTGACATGAGTTCTATCACCGAATATATTCCAATGGTTATCGGCGCATTCTTCGGTTCGACGGGCACGGTCGAAAACAACGTATATACGCTCAAATTCGATCTCGCAGACCTCGCAAGCAGCCTTGAAGAGTTGTGGGGAAGCGTTGGCAGCGTTGCTCTCGGTGCGCTCAATATTACGCAAGAACAACTCGACGGTTACGTCAAACAATTCTTCGGCGACCTCACATACGAAACGAGAGGCGGCGAAGCCAAAGTAGAAAGCCTTGACGATCTTTTCGCATATTTGCAAAGAGCAATCGGTTTTGAAGGAACACTCGCGTTCAAGTTTGATCAAAACAACAAATTCGAGAGTGCAAATATCTCATTTGATTACGCAAAGAATGATGTCCCCGTTGCAAATTATACTCTTAAAGTCGACAAGGCGGTTGTAGGCATGGTTTCCACGCCTGTCGATACATGGGCAAACTTTGCTCTCGATGCTGACGCAAGAAAGAACAACGAAGCAATCAATCTTCTCAAATTCAGCGTCAACGGAAGTGCAACCGGACTTGACGATAAAGGCGAAGCGAAACACAATTACGAAATTGACGTTCAAGCAGATATAGAGCCGTTTGCTCTTTTGAATCTTGTGAACAATACGAGCAAGGAAAACATCGTCGCAACTCTCAAACAACTCGGTTATTTCCACCTCGAAATAAACGAAGTGTTCAGCAATAAAGATCCTCTGAACATCATTACGCTTCACAGCAACTTTGCGGAAGGATTTGCGGTTGTCAACGTACACACATACGGCGCGATTATCTATAAAGCAGGCGTTGGCGGCGTGTATGACTTCGATGCTCTCGTGGACGTCATCGATATGCTTATCAACAAACCGTCCGAACCCGGCGGCGAACAACCCGGCGGCGAACAACCCGGCGAAGAAACGAGCATTGTCGACACAATTAAGAATGTAGTCAACACCGTAAAAGAATACCTTGCATTCTTCAATGCGGACAATATGAAAGAAAACGGTGTTACTGTACAGTTGAAAGACCTTGTTTTCCATTTGCTTGATGCGCTCGGCGTCGATACAAAAGGTATCATAGGAACCGGTGTCGGTGCGGTGCTTGGTAGCGATTCTATGAACGTTAAGTTGCAAACGCCTGTTTACGGTCAATGCGAAAAAGTTGCAACCGACTCGATCGTTTGCACGATAAGAGAAGCAAGTGCGTTTAAAGACGGCAAGAACGATTTCATCAAAGAGATCAAGTCCGTAGACGGTGTTGCTCTAAAAGCGTACAAAGGCACGGATATTAATAACTACTCGTCGGCGGCGGCTCTCGATCTCGGAAAAGCGTTCCGTATCACAGGCAAAAACCTCAAAGGCGAAGACGTTGTGACGAGCGGCTACATTATGGGCGTGAAAGGTCTTGACTTGAGCAAAGTGGGCAAGCAAAACGTTACGCTTTACGTTGCGATCGCAAACGACGTACTAGATCTTTCCAAAGCGGGACTTGCACTCGGCGACGATATTCCGATTGCCGGCGCACTCAAATTCGAAACCGAATTCGAAGTTCTCGATCCTCAAACCGTGACGGCAGAGAATATCTCTCTCGTCAACACCAAGACTCCGACAAACACAATTCTTTACACAAAGGAAATTTTCGAGCAAGTGACGAGTGACAATCCGTATATGAATATAAACGGCATCTATCGTCCTATCGGCGAAAGCGATATGAAAGTCGTTGACGCAAACGGCAATGCGGTCGAACTCGTAGACGGCAAAATTGCAAAAGGCGGCGCATACAAAGTGTATTTCGAAACGGCAGGATTCAAATCCGATTATATCGAAATCAGCGTCGTTAGTGCTTATGCAAAGCGTACTGACGGTCATAAAGAAGTCGAACAACTCGTTCTCGGCGAAGTTTGGAATTACGATCCGTATGAAGTGTGGGTTGTCACAAAAGACGGCGAAACGAAAGTCGACAATGCAACCGCAAAGTTTACGCTCGGTTCCGCAACAGGTTTGAACAACATCTTCGACATCACGAAAGATGCAAACGGCAAAGACGTTTATACGCTCAAAAAGAATCTCGATTTTGCAGGCAAGAACCTCACAATCACATTCAGTAGGTTGACGATTGCCGGCAACAAGTATCAAACCGTAAAGGCTGAAATACCCGTTGTATGTGCAGACGGCTACACCGTGTCCAAAGCAATTAACAGCAACTACATTACAAACACACTAAACGGCGGCTTTGAAATCACGCAAAACGGCGTTGCGTACAGTGTAGTGTGGAACGGCACGGCGTTCGAGGCTGTCGCGGCAGACGGCTCGAAACTCGCAGATTTCTCGATGTCTCTCACTTGGGCGACGAGAAAGATCGCAGTCGAACTCGACAAACAAGGTTGCATAACCAACATTGCAAATAAGAACATGGCAAGCTTGAGAACAGAGAAGATCGCTTGCGAAATCAAGGTTGGCGATTATACCTACACGGACGACTTCACGTTCAACGAATTGTATGCTTCCAACAAATCGTTCGGTGTTGAAGTCGGTGCTACACTCGACGGCTATATCGGCAATGTAAACAAACTCTACTATGTCGACGCAAACGGCGAACAACAAGAGCTTGAATTCAAAAACGGCAAAGACGGCTACGCAATCTACGTCAAAGACACCGATACGAAAGTATACGACGTCACGGTGACAGTCACAAAAGACAATGCGGCAGTCGAACTCGTCGAAGGCGCATTTGCCGAAACCGGCAAGTACAGAGTGTCTTACACTGTCAATGTCAACGGAATCGACCAAACGTTCTATCACGACGTAACGGTCAAATAAACACAACCCAACATCTGCAAGCAACGGCGTAAAAAACCGTTGCTTGCAAACCCCCTTGCAATTAAGTTGCAAGCCTAAACTACATAAGGCAGGAAAATAATGAAACAATATATCTACAAAGGGCTGAAAATTCTCTTTTTCTTGGCAGGTTTTCCGCTGTTGCTGGTGATTATGCTCATCACGATGGCGCCGATGTTCAACCAAGAAATTATGGGGAATCACGCAGCCAACTGGATGATAGGTTTTTGCGCAATTTGGGTCGGTTTGCTCATAGTTCAATTTGTCCTCACCAAATTCGTCGCAAAAAAGAGCGATTTCTGTCGCAAGATAGTGCTTGTGTCCGTTGCCGCTCTCTCGATGCTCTGCGTGCTTCTTCCGTCCGCAATCTACGACGCGGCAGTAAGCAAGAAGTACGCCGACGCTTACGAGCAACTCTACGACAAGTCCGACGTCAAAACGTACGACGCTTTGATGGGCTGGCACATGGATTTTACAACCGAATATAAGAGCGAAACATATTATCTTTTGCAAGATAATTACGACATCCAAAAGATGTATGGATTGAGCCACACATATTCCGAATGGTACGACAACGCCGACAAAGAACATAATCTCGGCTACAAGTACGGCACGATTGAAAAAGCGCAAGTGCTTACCAAACAAAAACTCGAAGCTCTTGAAAACTACAACAAGGCAAGTGCGGAACTTGACGCTCTCGAAGAGCAAATTGCACAAAAGCAAGCCGCTTACGATGCCGCAAAGGCTGCATACGAGGCAGATACTGCAAATGCGGAACTCGAAAACGCAATGAACGAGGCAAAATCCGCACTCGATACGTTCCTTGCCGAAAAGGATGCGGACCTTGTGCGTCTTAAAGGTTACAGAGTTGACATAACCGCTTACAAAGACGAGCTCGTCAACATTCTCGTGACCGCGGTCAAAGACAAAAATTTGCTTCCCGACGGACTTGTCATCCGCATTGCCGGACTCGACCTCGATGCGGGCAGTCTTCTCAATTCCGTTCTCGGCATAGCGGGCGGCGCAATCACGCCCGAAACGGTGAGCGGCCTTATCCCCGACGTGATATATACGGGACTAGGCGAACAAACTGTTTCCACCTATCAAAAGGCGGTAGAGGGCAGTGACAGCGACCTTTCTCTCGCACAAGCGCAATCGTTTGCCTTCAAGGCGGAATATTATCCGTCGGTGCTTGCCGCAGGCGCAATGAAATACGTTTGCTACGTCTGCGTCGCGCTCGTTGTTATGAGCGTGTTCCTCACCGACTACTTTGCAAGAAAAGAAAAGGGGGAAGAGATAAATGAATAAGAAATTGTCCGTTGCGCTCAACGTGTTGCTCTACGCCGTAGGTTTCCCCGTGCTTTTCGTCATCGCGCTTGTAAGTTCGCTCGAATGGAACGAGTACGGCATGTACGGCGCAAGCGCATTCGCACCGCTTATTGCGGTTGTCGTCATTGCCGCATTGACGCTTGGTATTCAAGCAATCGTATACAACGTCGAAAAGAAGAAGGGCAGAAAGAACATCGCAATAAAAATGATGGTTATCCCGATTGCGATAATCGTCGGCATATTTGCCATTCTCGACATCGCAATGCCGCCTCTTCTTAAAGACGCGACTTCGAATACGATTCTTTACGAAGACGTCGTTTTCGACGCAAAAGGAGTGCATCAAAAACTCTACGACAGAGTCGAATTGTTCAAGAAAAAGAACGGACTCGACGAAAGCATAACCTATCAAAGCGAAGAGTTCCAGGCAAAGTTCAAGCCCATTTTCACAAGTATGGACAAGGCGTACAACGCTTTCGACCCGCTTGCGGTTGAGATGGCTCTCGACTCTCCCGACCTCGTTTCGTCGATTTTAAGCGGTGATTTTCCCGTTTCCGTTGCGGCAACGTTGCTCGTCAGAACAACCGATGCCAAAACCGACCCCAACGGCAACAACCACAACGTGTCTTTGCAAGAGATTGTGTCGCTCAATATGAAAAGCATACTTTCTCTCGTAAATCAGGTCGTAAACGACGGTCTCGATACCTCGCCCGAAGGCTTGAACGCAATGCTAAACAAGATTCTCGTCACCAAAACGTTTGACGTGGACGGCGAGTACAAGCAAGACGGTTCGGGTATCGAATGGAATATTTTCAACATTCTCGGCAGCAATATGATTGCGCCCGAAATCGACCCCAACGCGCAAATCGTCCGCAAAACCGTGGACGAATACGGCGACGTTCAAGAAGAAGTTATCGGCGCTGCGCTCGGCTATCAGGATATGGCTTGGCTCAACGGCATACCGCTTATGTTCTTCTTGCCGCTTTTGGAAATGCGCATGGTTATGTACCTGTTTGCAGGACTTATTGCTCTGTTAAGCGTTGCTCAATGCTATATCAGAGCGAAAAGAAATTTAGCGGAGGTGAAGCCATAAGAAACTGATTTTTTCATAATATTAACCTAAAACTTTCTCATCGTTTGGAAAATCCCGTCGATTCGGCGGGATTTTCCTTTCAGTTTCGGATATTTTTATGGGCGTTTTTTTAAGTGTAGGGTGGTGTCGTGATTACCTAAAATAATAAGAGATTTTTATAAATCCCATGAATTTACAGGTGTAGTTTTGTTGCAAAAAACACTCGAAGAAAAAATAATACGAACCCATTGTCTGAGTTCGTATTATTGTCTGTTGGTGACCCTACCGAGGTTCGAACTCGGGTTACCGCCGTGAAAGGGCGATGTCTTAGACCACTTGACCATAGGGCCATATTCTATTCGTTGTGTTCAGATGGTGGAAGCTACAGGACTCGAACCTGTGACCCCCTGCTTGTAAGGCAGGTGCTCTAACCAACTGAGCTAAGCTTCCGTATGGTAGCGGCGATCGGATTCGAACCAATGACCTGCCGGGTATGAACCGGCCGCTATAACCAACTAAGCTACGCCGCCATATAATTTGTGTTATGTTGCGGGGAGTGCTTTTGCACTCCGCACAACGAGGGATTGCAAGTCCGGATTGTTTTCAAACCGATGTCGTGACTTCGATTTTTTCGATCCGATCTCGCATATGGTTGCGGGGGAAGGATTTGAACCAACGACCTCCGGGTTATGAGCCCGACGAGCTACCAGCTGCTCTACCCCGCGATATTCAATGCTTGCTTATGATATGATAAATAAGAAAAATTGTCAAGCGGATTGAAAAAATAAATTTGCAAAGCGCAAAACTTTTGCAAAATCGGGGAATAATTGCTTAAAAAATATAGCCGAAAGGGCGGGGCGGACAAAATGTTTGCTGACAAAAATCGATATTCTATTTTAGGTGCGGAATTTTGAAATTGCGGCAAAATCGTGCTTCTATTTGCGCAAAACGGAACTTTTTTGCAATGCGGGCAAATAAAGAAACGGATAAAAAACAATTTTAATTATTTGTTTTATGAACTAAAAACGCTTGCGTGCGCCCTCTCGTGCGTGTATAATGGGTATACTATTGATTTAATGCTCATTATATGAGGTTGATATGAAAAAGAAATTGATTGTCGCAACAGCCCTTGTTTTGGTACTCGCTATGAGCGTGACCTTGTTTGTCGGCTGCGACGAAATCTTCAAGAAGAACGACAAGCGCGACGCACAGCAAGTCGTCGCATCCGTCACCTATAACGGTGAATTCGGAAAGCAAACGGAAAACGTGTACAAGTTCGAGTTGGCGTCGAGTTTCAACTCTTACGCTTACTACTACGTCAACTACTACGGTATGACGTATGAAGCCACCGCAAACTATCTTGCACAATCCCTTGCACAACAGAAACTGCTTGTCCTTTTCGCAAAAGAGAAGGTCGCAAAACTCGAAGGCAAGAATTCGCTTCCCGCAAACATCGCGGAATTGCTTTCCGCAGCGGAAAGAAACAAGGCAATCGAAGATACGAACAAGAGTTTGCTCGATTCGCTCGTATCGACGGTTGAAAGTCTTATCACCGAGGATAACGCAAACACGACGACTTCCGACGACACCAAGAAAGACACCACCGAAACGAAGGTGACCGATCCCGTATACGTCAGATTCGAGTCCAACGGCGGTTCGACGGTTGAAAAGCAAAAAATCCAAAAGGGTAGCGTTGCAACCGAACCCGACGATCCCACCAAATCCGGTTATACGTTCTACGGCTGGTATGCGGACGAAAACTTCACCGGTAAAGAATTCGATTTTGAAAACACCGCCGTTAACGAAACTATGACCCTTTACGCAAAGTGGGTCGAATACGTTTCGCCGCGCACCGCACTTCCCGAAGTCGAGGAAGAGGACGATTACGATCCCGATAGCACCGAAGACGTGAAACTGGCGGACAAATTCTTCTCTGAAGAGTACAAAGCGCAGTTGCGCGACGACACCAAAGAAGACAGTTTGTTCACCACAGAGTTCCTCGAAGCGGATTTCGTTGACAACATCGTCGTAGACGACGGCAAAACTCTCGTTTCCGTGCTTAAAGACTATATCAACGAAGGCCTTTCCGAAATGGAAACCAACCTCAAAAACAATCTTTACAAAGACAACGTCGAGGATTGCTACAACTACTATCTCGATTCTCAACATCAATCGTTGCTCGTTGCAAGACTTAAACGTATGGTCGGCAACAGCGCGCAAGTGACCGAACAAGAAATCAAAGAGGAATTCGAAGCGCAAGTCGCAAAGAACAAAGAAACCTTTGCGGGCAGCGATTCCTCCTATGAATCCGCACTTACTAGCACGCTCAACAAGACGTACTATCACCCCCAAGCGGATCAAGGCTACGGCTTCGTTATCAACATTCTTTTCAAACTCGATTCAGAGAGTATGAATACGCTCAACGCAATGGCAAAGAACGATCCGACAAACGTCGAGGCAATTTTGCTCACTCGCAATCGTCTTATCGCTGATATGACGGCGTACGTTTCCAACCCGAAATACGATTCGACGGCAGTCGTTGAGGACGCAGACGGCAAGAAGATTGAATTGCGCGACCCGATGACCGACGCAAAGAACCCCTACAACAACGTCGGCGGCAACCAAGACACCACCTATCAAGTCGAGGGCGGCAACAACTATAACCAAATCGTCGAGTTCAAGAAAGTCGACGACGCATATCAAATCGTATACAACGCAACCGAACATCCCGCAATGGCATACTTGTCCAACAAAGTTTCCGTGTTCGACAAGGACGGTCAAATCGGTTTGATTCATCAAATCCACAACAGTTTGAACCAAGTCAAGGCGGCGGTTGAAGCAAAGGAAATCACCAAAGAAGAAGGCGTTTACTGGCTTCGTGAAGTAGCGACGACGTGGGCATACCTCGTCAGCGACGATCCGGGCGCAACCAGCAGCGATTCCAACAACAACGGACTCGGCTACCTCGTTTCCCCCGAAGGCAAGGAGAGTTCTTACCTCGCAGATTTCACCGACTACGCTCGCAGCCTTATCACCGCAGGCACAGGCTCGTTTGCAAACGGTGACGTCACGAACGATATGTTCAACGGCACACTTACCGCCGACGGTCAATTCGCAGGCGACAAGAAAGCGTTTGTGGTTGCAGACAGCCTCGTTTCCGATGGTAAAGCAAGCGCAAGCGACAGCGCATACGCAGGCGTGTTCGTGCTTCTCAATTCCTATACGGTTTGGGATGCCGACAACGTAAGTTCCGACACCGAAAAGAAGGGCGACGTTTTGGGATCTATGAGCGAAAATACGCTTCCCAGCAACTACGTTATGACGTTTGCCAAGAAGTCGTCCGACGTAAAGACGCTCTACGATGTTATCTACGACACCATTCTCGAAGCCAAGAAGAACGACCTCTACAATTCCGAAGTCAACACTATGGTTGCAAGTCAAAAAGACGGAATCGAGTATTTTGATAAGGTTATCAAGCAACTTTACAAAGACTTGACCTAAGCGCACTATTGAGCGAAGAACTGCGGCAACGCCCTTCTCAAATAATGAGAGGGGCGTTTTTCGACCTCTACAAGAGTGTAATGCGTGAACCCTAATTAAAATTTCCCCTTTCCTCAGGTGTTTTCCCTATCGCTGTTCCCCCTCTGCATAAATTTGAGGGAACCCACGGCGACCGCGCAGCGGGGGACAACACTCGGTGCTCGCATAGATAGGGACATTTCACTCATTATGCCACTTCGACTGCGTGGCGGCTTCGCAACAGAATGCCACGCATTCTCGTACAAAACGTCGCGCTTCGACGCTCGCTTTTCTCGCCGCCGTTGCGGCTCGCGTTCCGTCTTCGAATCACACATTCCGTATACGAGTAGCCTTCAAACAAGTTTTCGTTTCGGGTGTGGGGTGTAACAACACCCGCAATTATTAATTATTCATTAATCATTATTAATTAAAAAAACGGCGCATATCGCGCCGTTTTATCGTTGTTATCGTCATTTCGTGTACAAGTCCAACTCGTCTTCGACGTATTGAAACTTTTTGACTTTCGGATTGTTTATAATCTCGCCTCGCAATGCCACCGCTTTGGGATTGCGCAACGCTTCCAGATTTTCGAGCGGATTGCCGTCCACAACCATAAAGTCTGCGGATTTGCCTTCCTCGATAGTGCCCGTTTCGCCGTCTATGCCTGCAATCTTTGCGTTGACTTCGGTTGCGGTGTGAATGGCAAATTCGTTACTCACGCCGAGATATTTTTGGAAGTAGCGAAGTTCGCGCCACATATCGTAGTGTGTGACGAACGGGCAAGCCGTATCCGTGCCGAGTCCGACGGGAATGTCGTTTTCAAGACATTTTCTTGCGCAGTCGAGCATACCCTCGAACACCACTTTGCCGTTGACCTTGTGAAGCGGTGTGCCGCCCGATACCGAGAGGTCGAACATACAGAGGGGAATCGTGGGGGATATGGTCAAAACGTGCGCAGAACCGTTTTGCTTGAACAATTCGATTTCGTGTTCGCCGACGTTTGCGCCGTGCTCGATCGTGTCAACGCCGCCTTCGAGCGCAACGGTTACGCCAAGCGGACTTTCGACGTGCGCCGCAACCTTAAATCCGAGTTTGTGCGCCTCGTCACAGCACGCTTTGACGATTTCGGGGGACATACGCAATACGCCCGGTTCGCCTTCTTTCTTTGCGTCGAGAACGCCGCCCGTAATCATAAGTTTGATGAGGTCGGGATTTGTTTTTGCAATCTCGCGGACGTAGCGTCTGCCGTCTTCGGGGTCTTTCGCTTCGTACGCCAACAAGCCTGCCATATGTCCGTCTTTGACGGATACCGCCATATTCGACGCAAGCACTCTCGGTGCTTTCAACTTGCCCTTTGCGCCGTTGTCGCGAATCCTCGAATCGATGTCGTCGAGTCCGCCCACCGTACGTATTGTCGTAACGCCGGACATAAGTTCGACTTTGGCGTAGTTTGCGCACATACGGTACACGATATACTTCGTCAGCGCGTGATTCATAAGCATACGCACGGTTTTCTTGTTCTGTTTTTTCGTGTCTTTCGGCATACCCGAACCCGGAAGGTGAACGTGCAGATTGATAAGACCGGGAAGAAGATATTTTCCGTTCAAATCCACCACTTTCAAACCGTCGCTTGCCGCCTTATCGCTCGTGATTTTTGCGATTTTTCCGTCTTCGACAATAACGTATTTGCCGCTTTGAACGCCGTCGTTCAATTTGCCCGAAATTATGTTCGCGTTTGCGATTGCGTATTTTTTCATATTGCCGTTCCTTTATATAATGATTAATATTGTTATATAATTTATGATATATAATTATACGACGATTTTCCCGTCCGTCAAGCAATAGAGCGTATGCGAGTCTTACGATTAAAGCGATATTCGGATTAATCTTCGCCGTATTTCCTTTTTCTTTTCGGTTAAGTGTGGTAATATATACCAATCAAGTCATACGGCAGGATTTATATGAAATCGTATCAGGATATAAACGCACGGACGATAGACAAATGGGTCGAAGAAGGTTGGGAATGGGGAAAATCCGTTTCCCGCGACGAGTTTCAAAGTGCCAAAAACGGGGTGTGGAACGTGAAACTTACCCCCGTCAGATTCGTCCCGCACGAATGGTTCGGCAACTTAAAAGGTAAGCGTGTTCTTGGACTTGCGTCGGGCGGCGGACAGCAAATGCCGATATTTGCGGCTCTGGGCGCAGAGTGTACGGTTCTCGACTATTCCGAAAAGCAGATTGAATCCGAGCGAATCGTTGCGGATAGAGAGGGGTATGAAATCACGATAATCCGCGCCGATATGACCAAAAGACTTCCTTTTGACGACGCTTCGTTCGATTTGATTTTTCATCCCGTGTCAAACTGCTACGTCGAAGAAGTGTTGCCCATTTGGAAAGAATGTTATCGAGTGTTGAAACAAGGCGGCAGATTGCTTTCGGGCTTAGACAACGGATTCAACTACGTTTTTGACGACGACGAAACGACGGTTTGCAATTCGTTGCCGTTCAATCCGCTTAAAAACGAAGAACAAATGCGTTGCTTGCAACAAAACGACGACGGAATCCAGTTTTCGCACACAGCAGAGGAACAGTTGACGGGGCAACTTCGAGCAGGCTTCCGTCTTGCCGATTTGTATGAAGATACCAACGGCAGCGGAAATCTTCACGAGAAAAACATCCCGACGTACTGGGCAACGCTTGCAATAAAAGACTAGTTTTTTAAACAATGGCAAAACTTGTTGCAAAAATTAATAATTTATAATATAATTACCACGCTGAATCGCAAATACGGAAGTGTATCGAAGTGGTCAAGGCAATACGCACAGCGTGCCTTGAATGTCCACTTCCAAATGCTTGCCACCAAAACCATACGGAAGTGTATCGAAGTGGTCAAGGCAATACGCACAGCGTGCCTTGAATGTCCACTTCCAAATGCTTGCCACCAAAACCATACGGAAGTGTATCGAAGTGGTCATAACGGCCCGCACTCGAAATGCGGTAACGGGGTAACTCGTTCGTGGGTTCGAATCCCACCGCTTCCGCCAAGTTGTACCCAACTGAACCCCACAAAAGTTCGGTTGGGTGCTTTTTTTTACAATTACGGGTTCAAATCTCATTACGTCACCGAGTGGGATTCGAATCCACAAACTCAATTTTTCATCATTTTACGGGTTCTAATCTCATTACACGGCTAAGTTAGATTCGAACCCGTTTCCATAATAAACTCATTTTTATTTGCCCTTCGTGGTGGTTATCGTCGCATAACAATCTAATTGTTTCTTATCTTACTAATTAAACAGAAAGGTAAATGACATATTTTTTGTATTTTAGGGGGCAAAATGATATAATTCCGCTATAAATTGTTCCCTAAATAATTAAAGGAGTATGATGAGCCAAAACCGTCAGGAAGAAAAAGTCGCAGGAGAGTAGAAAACGACTATAAAGTCAATCTGAAAACCAAAAGAGGCATTGTACGATAAAGTTAATGTCATTCTCGCCAAGCAGTCTGCACCCGAAAAACAATTACAGGCAAATGACGGTAATAATGTCGAAAAGCAATAAAAACTAATTTTTATATGCTGACTTTGCATAAAAATTACAAATAAATTACAAAAAAGCAGGTAGCGCATTATACAAAAAAACCGTATAATTTAAGAAAAATGTGAAAGTGCCGATATGAGATATAAAATGGTCGCATTAGGGTTGTGCGGCGGTTCGGCTGTCGAAACAATAAAATGAAAGAATGTAAAATCCGACGATATGCTCACATTATCTTTTATCTTTCTCCGGCTTCGCGCCCATTGACGCAAAATATACCAATGGCGTCCGACGTGCCGGACTGCCCGATGAACTGTCCGCCGAACATATTGCGGAGAGCGCTCGAAAATCGGATTTTCTTGCCGACCGGCTTTGGTCGTTTGTTTAAGAAAAGTGAGGAATAATGAAATATGGAACAATACCGCTTAGATAAAGCGCCTGTTGTCTATTACATCAGCAGCAGAGAAAATGCAGAGTGGGTGCTTTTTATACACGCTGCCTTTGTAAATCACAATATGTATCGAACACAAGTCGACTATTTTCAAGATAAGTATAATATTCTTACTCTTGACATTATCGGTCACGGTAAATCGACGAAAACCCGAAAAGGCGACGGCATATGCAATATGTCGGCGTGGATATACGAAATTCTGAAGGCGGAAAATATTAAAAAAATACATATTGTCGGGATTTCGTTAGGGGCTATATTGGCTCAAGACTTTGCTAATCGGTATCCGGAAGTCGTACAGTCGCTTGCCTGCTTCGGCGGTTACGATATAAATAATTTCGATGTCGAAATGCAAAAGAAAAACGGTAAATCACAGATGCTTATGATGATCAAAGCCTTATTTTCAATCAAATGGTTTGCGAAGTCGAATATGAAAATATCTGCCTATACTTTGCAGGCTCAGCGGGATTTTTATGAGATGAACATTCAATTCCCGAAGAAATCGTTCAGGTATTTATCATCTTTAAGCAGTATGGTAAATGTTCATCAATCAAAACAAAGAAAATATCCTTTGCTGATCGGCTGCGGAAAGCACGATATTCCTATGGAATTATCAGCCATAGAAACATGGAAGAAAAACGAGCCGCAATGCAGTGTGATTGTTTTTGAAAACGCGGGACATTGTGTGAATATGGACGCACCTCAAAAATTTAATTCGGTCATGGAGGAATTTTGGCTGAACGGGAATCTTAAACGTTAGAAGCCGTCGGATATATTGCCCTACGAAAATGACGGGTGAATTTACGAATAGAGCAAAAAGCGAATAAATCGAATTCTATGGGCAAATAAACCGAAAATTGCAAGAAATAATATATGAACACTTTGATTATATACGGCAGTCAGTATGGCACAACAAAGCGATATGCGGAAAAATTTGCGGAAATGACGCATTTCCCCGTTATCGGCTATGAGGATATAAAAAC
>ERZ808262.157-NODE-157-length-51264-cov-4.038997_pt1 | contig 51264 bp, 50 predicted proteins | sample MGYA00520895_ERZ808262 | MGnify/ENA primary metagenome ERZ808262 (study PRJEB31516, sample SAMN03275588) | gut metagenome | biome: mammalia-associated habitat; material: feces | host: Papio cynocephalus | place: Kenya | collected 2012-08-02 ... | reverse complement strand
AAGGTACTTTTTGACCATCAGCGCCACCTTGAAGGTGATAGCGTCATCGAACTCCCGGAGGTCCAGGCCGGTGATCTTCTTGATCTTCTCCAGCCGGTAGACCAGGGTGTTCCGGTGGACAAACAGCTTCCGGGAGGTCTCGGACACGTTCAGACTGTTCTCAAAGAACTTGTTGATGGTAAACAGGGTCTCCTGATCCAGGGAATCCAGGGAATTCTTCTTGAACACTTCATGCAGGAAGATCTCGCACAGGGTGGTAGGCAGCTGATAGATCAGACGGCCAATGCCCAGGTTCTCATAGTGCATGACGCTCTTATCGGTGTCGAAGACCTTGCCCACCTCGATGGCGGTCTGCGCCTCCTTGTAGGAATCCGCCAGCTCCCGCAGATGCTCGGCCACGGTGCCGATGCCGATGATGGTCTTGATGCGCAGCTCGTTCTTCAGGGTGTCCTCCACATTCACCGCGATCTTCTCCAGATCCTCGGCGGTGACGGTGCCGCTGATCTGCTTGATGATGGCGACATCGTTCTCGTTGATGGACAGAACAAAGTCCTGCATCTTGTCCGGGAACATGCCGGTGAGCACGTCCACGATGGCCACGTCGCTGTGACCCACCTGGCGGATCAGGAACACCGCCCGGGGCGCGTCGGTGGCAAAGTGCAGCTCCTTGGCCCGGATGTAAATATCGCCGGGGAGGATATTATCCATGATAATATTCTTGACGAAGGTGCCCCGGTCATGCTTCTCCTCGTAGAAGGTCTTGGCGTCATTCAGGGCAATAAAGGCCATCTGGCAGAAGCTTCTGGCGTTCTCATCGTCCCCGGAGCAGAACACGGCATACTCGAAGTAATTGGAGTTGCCCATAATGGCCTTGAAGCTCTTCTGGGCGAAGGTCACAATGCTTTCCGAAGCATTGCCCACCTTCAGTGCCGCGTCCGGCCAACGCTCCCCCAGCAAAGACATGTCGGTGCTGGAGATCACGCAGCCCTCGGTGTCGATAACGCCAAATACCCGGTCGGAAATATCCCGCAGCTGGACGATCACGCTCTGAAAAACGCTATTGGACATCTTTCTGTCACTCCCTTAGTATCTTGCACAAATGCGCATTTCACAAAATTGCATTGTTATTATACACGGCTTTTGCGCATATTGCAAGTACCTTTTGACATTTTACTGCAAAAAGGATTTGTTTTTTTAGGTATTCTTCCAACATATTCCATAGTCCATTCCGCAACATACGGAATCCTATCAGCAAAATGACCGTCTTCAGCCCCGCTCCAGAGCCGCCAGCTCCGCCGCCGTCAGCTCCCGGGACTGGCCTCTGGGCAGGCTCCCCAGGGTCAGGCTTCCCTCCTGCCGCCGCTCCAGATAGGTGACGGTCATACCCCGGGACGCCATCATCCGGCGCACCTGGTGATATTTTCCCTCGCAGACCCGGATCAGGCTCTCCCCGGGGCCAAGGGGGGTCAGCTCCGCCGGACGGCACACCGTGCCGTCCCGGAGGGTCAGCCCCGCGGCAAAGGCCGCCGCGTCCTCCGACCCGGCCTGCCCCTCGTGCCGGGCATAGTAAATTTTCGGCACCTCCTTTTTGGGGCTGATGAGCCGGTGGAGGAGTTCCCCGTCGTTGGTAAACAGCAGCAGCCCCTCGGTTTCCTTGTCCAGCCGTCCTACGGGCTTCAGATCCAGATGTGCCCACTGTTTCGGCAGCAGCTCCATGACGGTTTTCTGCGCTTCATCCTCGGTGGCCGTGACGTAGCCCCTGGGCTTATTGAGCATCACCACCAGCCGCCGTTTTCCTACCAGAATTTCCCCGTCCAGGGCGACTTCCTGACCTTCCGGGTGGATTTTCCGGCTGCCGTCCCTTTCGGCAAGCCCATCTACCGTCACCCGGCCGGTTTTCAGAAGAGCCTTGACCTGGGAGCGGGTGCCCGCGCCGCTGTCGCAGAGGAATTTGTCCAGTCTTTCCATGGTTTCTCCGTTCTACCCTGTCCGAAAAGCGCATAGGCTTTATTACCTAGTATCGGGAGGGATTTTCTATGATGGTTATGACCGCGAAGGTCAATTTCAAAAAGATTCTGCTGGGGCTGGCCGCCGCCGGGGCTCTGGTGCTGGCTCTGATTCTCCTTCTGGGCGGCGGCAAAGCGGAGGAAACCGCCGCTCCGGCTCTGAACAGCAACGACGGCCGGGTGAAATTTCTGGAGGATTTCGGCTGGCAGGTCACCACCACCCCTACGCAGTCCAGTCAGGTGCGGATTCCGGAGGCGGGCAGTCAGGTTTTCACCCGCTACAACCAGCTCCAGCTGAGCCAGGGCTTCGACCTGAGCAAGTTCGCCGGGAAAAAGGTCATGCGCTACGTCTACAGGATCAACAATTTTCCCGGAGCCACCGAGCCGGTGTACGCCACCCTGCTGATCTACAAGAACCAGGTCATCGGCGGGGATGTGACGGATTCCGCCCCAGGGGGTCAGATCCGTACCCTGAAAATGCCGGAGACCCCCACGCCCAAGGCCTCGGTGCCCGCGCCCACCAACGCCGCGCCGGAAACCACGCCCTCCCTTGCCGCAAAATAGTATAGCACGCGATTTCCCCCTTGACAAGCCGCCTTCCGGGTGCTATCCTAGGGGCAACTGAATCAGTATCTTCAGGGCGGGGCGCAATTCCCCACCGGCGGTGAATGGAAGTCGGATTCCGGTTTCCTACAGTCCGCGAGCCTAATTGGGTTGAATCGGTGAAACTCCGATACCGACAGTATAGTCTGGATGGAAGAAGATACGCACGGATGTTTCCTGCGTTTATTTTCACGCCCTGGGTGTATCCCAAGGGCGTATTTTTTTGCATAGGAGAGGAATTTCTATGGCCACACTTCTGACCCAAATTTCCGAAAATCTCAGCTTCGTATTCATGTGTCTGGCTCTGGTGATCGGGCTGGCGCTGCTGGCAAAGCTTGCCGAGCACCTTCTGCCGGAGTGCCGGAGGGTAAGCCCCGCCCGGCGGGGGAGCATCATCGGCATCTGCGCCGCCCTGGCCGCAGTGCTGCACATGCTGGACTTTCCCCTGCCCTTCCTGGCTCCGGGGTTCTACAAGCTGGACTTTTCCGAGCTGCCGGTGCTGCTGTGCGGCTTCTACTTAGGCCCCTGCGCCACGGTTGTCTGCGAGGGCGTGAAAATTCTGCTGAAGCTTCTGCTCAAGGGCACCAGCACCGCCTTTGTGGGGGATCTGGCCAACTTCGTGGTAGGCTGCTCCTTTGTGCTGCCCGCCTCCGTCTGGTATCACCTGCATAAGAGCCGCCACAGTGCGGTCATCGGCCTGGTAATCGGCACCGTGTGCATGTCCGTCTTCGGCACCGCCTTCAACGCGGTGTACCTGCTGCCCAAGTTCGCTCAGCTCTACGGAATGCCCCTGGACGCGATCCTCGCCATGGGTACGGCCATTCATCCGGGGGTCAACAGTGTGACCACCTTCGTGGTGCTGTGTGTCGCCCCCCTGAACATCGTCAAGGGCGCGGTGGTCTCCCTGCTGACCCTGCTGCTGTATAAACGAGTTGCCCGTCCCCTCTTTGGGCTGCATTCCTGACAAAAATCCCGCCGCTTTTCCGCGGCGGGATTCCTTTATTCCCCAAAATCCTCCGCAACCTTCCGCAGCATTTTCCGGATGGGCAGCTGGTAGGGGCACCGCTGCTCGCAGGCACCGCAGCCGATGCAGTCCGAGGCTTTCTTCTCCTGGGAAGCGTACCGGGTCTTGGCCCAGTCCGCCAGGCCGTACCGCTGCAAATAACCGTCGAGCAGGAACAGCCCGGAAATGTTGATTCCCACGGAACAGGGCTGGCAGTAATTGCACCGGCGGCAAAACTGGGTGCCCAGCTGACTGCGGACTTTCTGAAAGGCCGCCTTTTCCTCGTCGCTCAGCGGCGCAGTATTGCCCACGGCCGCCAGATTCTGGGTCAGCTCCTCTGGCTCCGCCATGCCGGGGATCACCACGGTCACATCCGGGTTGGCGCAGACGAACCGCAGCGCGGAGGTTGCGTCCTCAATGGCACCGCCGGCCAGGGGCTTCATGCAGATAAAACCCACGTTTTTCCTGGCCGCCTGGGCGATCAGGCTTTCCGCCTGGGTCTCTACAATATTATAGGGGAACATGATGGTCTCCACCCAGTCCTGCTCCAGAGCCAGCCGGAAGGTGTCCAGAGAGTGAGCCGTCACGCCGATGTGCCGGACTTTCCCCGCGGCCTTGGCTTCCTGCAGGGCTTCCAGCGCGCCGCCGGGCGCCATGACCTGAGGAAACTGCTCCGGAGGGATGTTGTGAATCTGATAGAGGTCAATGTAGCTGGTTCGCAGGTTTTCCAGGCTTTTGTCGATATCCGCCGCCATACTTTCCTTCGTCCGGGACATGGTTTTCGTGGCCAGCACGAAGTTCTGCCGGATGCCCTCCAGGGCATAGCCCAGATATTCCTCGCTGACGGTATAAGCCCTGGCGGTGTCGATGAAGTTCACCCCGGCATCCCGAAGCTGATGCACCAGCGTTTTCGTTCCTTCCGCGTCAATGCGCTGGATGGGAATGCCGCCAAAGCCCATCCGGGAGATTTTCAGTCCGGTTTTTCCCAAAATCCGATATTCCATCCGGTTTCCTCCTATTTCCCCAAAGCCTGATTCTTTTCGAAAGCTGCCTGAACGCAGTCCATCACCGCGCCCCGGAAGCCGTGCTCCTCCAGAGTCCGCACGCCCACGATGGTGCTGCCACCGGGGGAGCATACCGCGTCCTTCAGCGTACCGGGGTGCTGATGGGTGGAAAGGTACATTTCCGCCGCCCCGGACAGGGTCATGGCCGCGTAATCCAGAGCCTTGGCTCTGGGAATGCCGCAGGCCACCGCCCCATCGGCCATGGCCTCCAGCATCAGATAGACATAGGCCGGGCCGCAGCCGGACAGGGCGCTGACCGCGTCCATAAGCCGCTCCTCCAGGCTGTCCAGCAGGCCGCAGGGAGCCATGTCGGAAAGCCAATCCGCCAGCACTTCCTCCGTCACCCGTTCATTGGTGCAATAGGGGATCACGCCCTTGCCCACAGCGGTGGGGGTGTTGGGCATAATGCGGATCAGGGGAAGGCTGTCTCCCGCAAACCGCTCGATTTTCCCCATTTCCAGCCCCGCCGCCATGGTGATGAGCAGGGGCTTCTTCTGATTCAGAATTCTTTGCAGGGGCTTCAGAACCTCCGCCATCATGTGGGGCTTCACCGCCAGGAAAATCCGGTCGCACTCCTGGGCGATTCTTTCCGCGCTCCAGTAGGAAATCCCCAGCTCCGCCGCCAGGGTCTTGGCCTTGCCGGAGCGATCCGTCACCGCAATGTCCTTTGTCCTGCCGCTCATGGCCCGGGCGATGGCTCCGCCCATATTGCCGCAGCCGATGAGTCCGTATTTCATACTCTCACCTGTCCGTTTCCGTGAATGATGTATTTGTAGGTCGTCAGCTCCCGCAAGCCCATAGGCCCTCTGGCGTGGAGCTTCTGGGTGGAAATGCCCATTTCGCAGCCCAGGCCGAACTCGCCGCCGTCGGTGAACCGGGTGGAGGCGTTGACGTACACCGCCGCGCTGTCCACATGGGCGGTAAAATACTTTTCCGCCGCGCTGTTCCGGGTGACGATTGCCTCGCTGTGGCCGGTGGAGTGGGCGGCGATGTGCGCAACCGCCTCCTGAACGTCCTCCACGCACTTGACTGCCAGAATGTAATCGAGAAATTCCGTATCAAAGTCCTTCGGCCCGGCGGGGGTTCCGGGGATGTATTCTGCCGCTTCCGCGTCCAGGCGAAGCTCCACCTTCGCCCCGATGCGCTCGTAAAGCTTGGGCAGAAATTCCGGGGCGATAGCCCGATCTACCAGCAGCACCTCCTCGGCGTTGCACACGCTGGGACGGCTGGTTTTTGCGTTTTCGATGATGTTCAGAGCCATGTCCTGATCGGCGGTTTTCTCCACATACACATGGCAGATGCCGGTGCCGGTAGCGATGCATGGCACGGTAGCCGTGCGAACGCAGGCGGAAATCAGCCCCGCCCCGCCTCTGGGAATCAGCAGATCGACGTAGCCGTTGGCGGTCATCAGTGCCGTGGCACTGTCCCGGCTGGTGTCGTGTACCAGATTCACCGCCGTTTCCGGGATTCCCGCCTGCCGCAGTCCCGCCCGAAGAGCCTTCACAATGGCCGTGGCACTGCGGATGGCCTCCTTGCCGCCCCGGAGCACGCACACGTTGCCGCTTTTCAGGGTCAGAGCCGCCGCGTCGGAGGTCACGTTGGGGCGGCTTTCGTAGATGATGGCAATGACCCCCATGGGCACGGATACCTTGTCGATTTTCAGGCCGTCCGGCCGGGTGTGGCTGTCTAAGATAAGCCCCACCGGATCGGGCAGAGCCGCCACCTGGCGGATGCCCTGAGCCATGGCCTGAATTCTGCCTTCCGTCAGCCGGAGCCTGTCCAGCATCACGTCGGAGATTTTCCCCTGAGCCTGGGCTAAATCCTCCGCATTGGCTTTCAGGATGTCCGCAGTATGTGCCAGCAGGCTGTCCGCCATGGCAAGAAGCCCACGGTTCTTTTCCTCGGTGCCGAGGGCGGCGATCAAGGGCTTTGCCGCCTTGGCCTGTTCTAACAGTTCCTTCATACACTTTCCCTCACAAATCGGGTGCCTACCGGCTTTCCCGCCACGATGTCATACAGCAGCGTCGGTTCGTTTCCGTTGGCAATGACCATTTCACAGCCGCAGCTCAGGCAGATTTCCGCCGCCCGGAGCTTGGTCACCATGCCGCCGGTGCCCTGGTCGGTGCTGCTGACCCCGGCGAGGGCACGGATGCCGTCGTCCACCCGGCGCACCACAGGCAGAAGCTTCGCCGTGGGGTCTGCGTGGGGATCGGCGGTGTACAGTCCGTCGATGTCCGACAGCAGCACCAGAAGATTTGCCCCCACGCTTTCGGCCACCCTGGCGGCCAGGGTGTCATTGTCGCCGATGACGATTTCGTCGGTGGCCACGGTGTCATTCTCGTTGATCACCGGCACCACCCCCAGCTCCAGCAGCCGGTTCAGGGTGTTGGTGAAGTTGGCGTGGCGGGTCTCGTTGCTCAGATTGTCCGCGGTGATCAGCAGCTGGGCGACAGTATGGTGATACTCGCTGAAAAGCTTATCGTAAATGTACATCAGCTCGCACTGGCCTACGGCGGCGGCCGCCTGCTTGGTGGGAATGTCCCGGGGTCGGGCGCGCAGACCCAGCTTGCCCACCCCCATGCCGATGGCACCGGAGGACACCAGAATCAGCTCATGACCGGCGTTCCGGATGTCGCACATGGTCTTGCACAGGGCCTCCACCCGACGGATGTTCAGCTGGCCCGTGGCGTAGGCCAGGGTGGACGTGCCGATTTTCACAACAATGCGCATGGCACTCTCTCCTTTCATTTTCCTGATTATACCAGCTTTTTTCGCCAAAGAAAAGCCCCTAAATATAAAAACGCAAATCCCCGTATTGCTTTCAGCCTCCTCAAAGCTTTCGGCTCTGAACCCTCCGGGGGCAATTTTCTTGTCCCGGCAAGAAAATTGATAAGAAGCCGGCTTAAGGGGCGCTGCCGAAAAGCCGCCCCCTTAAGAATCCCCCGGCCGCCCTAACGAACTGCTTCAAAGTATTTCGGATTGCTATGGGTGGTTTCGTCGGAGACACCCGAATAGAGCAGAGAGCAGCATACCGAAAAAACGCGCCCTCCCAAACCGGGAAGGCGCGTTTTGCGCTTTGATTCAGCGAATAACCCGGACACGAACCACACCCTCGATGCCCTTCAGGTGCTCCACCACGTCGGCGGAGGGGTGATGATCTAAGTCCAGCATGGTGTAGGCGTACTCGCCCCGGCTCTTGTTCATCAGCCCCGCAATGTTCACGTTCTCGCTGGCGATGGCGGCGGTGAACCGACCCAGAGAATTGGGAATGTTGTGGTGCAGGATGGTGATCCGCCCTTCGGTCTGGCACAGACCCATGTCGCAGTTCGGGTAGTTGACGGAATTGTTGATGTTGCCGTTTTCCAGATAGTCCATCATTTCCCGGACAGCCATCCGGGCGCAGTTGTCCTCGGACTCTTCCGTGGAAGCGCCCAGGTGAGGAATGGCGATGCAGCCGGGCATGTTGGCGGTTTTGGGGTTGGGAAAGTCGGTAACGTACCGCTTGACCTTGCCGGAGGCCAGGGCGTCGGCCATGGCGTCGTCGTCCACCAGCAGATCCCGGGCGAAGTTCAGGATAATGACCCCATCCTTCATCTTGGCCAGTGCCGCGGCATTGATCATCTTCTCCGTGTCTTTCAGCAGAGGTACATGGACGGTGATGATGTCGCTCAGGGCGTAGATTTCCTCCGGGGTCTTCACCCGCTGGACGTGACCGTCCAGGTTCCAGGCCGCCTCCACGGAGATATGGGGGTCACAGCCATAGACCTCCATGCCCAGCTTTCTTGCCCGGTTGGCCAGGGGGCCTCCGATGTTGCCCAGGCCGATGATGCCCAGCTTCTTGCCGTAAATTTCATGTCCGGCGAACCGGGACTTGCCCTTCTCCACAAGCTTGGCAATATCCGGCTGATCCTTGATGGACTGCACCCAGTTCACGCCGTCGATGATGTCCCGGCTGCCCAGGAGCATACCGCACAGGGTCAGCTCCATGACGCTGCGGGCATTGGCACCGGGGGTGTTGAAGACCACAATGCCCTTGTCGGCGCAGCTGGTCAGGGGGATGTTGTTCACGCCCGCGCCTGCCCGGGCGATGGCCAGCAGGTTCCGGGGAAGCTCCATGTCGTGCATACTGGCACTGCGCACCAGCACGCCGTCGGCCTGGTTCAGGTCGTCGTTCAGGGCGAAATCCTCCGTCCACAGAGCCGTGCCCTGCGGGGAAATTTTATTTAAGTAATGAATCTGATACATATCTTTCTTCCTTACACCGTTTTTTCGTAGGTTTCCATGAAGCCCACCAGCTGCTTCACGCCCTCCATGGGCATGGCGTTATAGATGCTGGCTCGCATACCGCCCACCGTCCTGTGACCCTTCAGGTTCACAAAGCCGGCTTCCGTGGCGGCCTTGACGAATTTCGCGTCCTGGTCAGGGTCTCCCGTGACGAAGGGCACGTTCATGAGGGAGCGATCCTTCTTCACCACCGTGCCATGGAAAAGTCTGCTGCTATCCAGGTAATTGTAGAGAATGGCGGCCTTCTTCTCGTTGTAGGCCTTCATCTCCGCCAGGCCGCCGTTGCGCAGCAGCCACTTGAAGACCTTGCCGCAGATGTAAATACCGTAGGCGGGCGGGGTGTTGTACATGGAGCCGTTGTCCGCATGGGTCTTGTAGCGGAGCATGGTGGGGGTGCCGGGGAGTACGTCCTCCCGGATGAGATCCTCCCGGATGATGCCGATGACCACGCCGGCCGGGCCGATGTTCTTCTGCACGCCGCCGTAGATCATGCCGTATTTCGTCACGTCCACCGGCTCGGACAAAAAGCAGCTGGACACGTCGGACACCAGGTCTTTGCCCTTGGTGTTGGGCAGCTGCCAGAACTTGGTGCCGTAGATGGTGTTGTTCTCGCAGATATAGACATAGTCCGCATTCTCGCTGATAGGCAGGTCAGAGCAGTCCGGGATATAGGAGAAGGTCTTGTCCGCGGAGGAGGCCACGGCGTTGGCCTGACCGAAGAGCTTGGCCTCCTGCCAGGCCTTCTTCGCCCACTGGCCGGTGATGATGTAGTCGGCCACCCTGTTTTTCATGAAGTTCATGGGGATCATGGCAAACTGCTGGCTTGCGCCGCCCTGCATAAAGAGCACCTTGTAATTGTCAGGAATGCCCATCAGGGTACGCAGGTCTGCCTCCGCCTCGTCGATGATGGTCTGGTAGGCCTTGGAGCGGTGGCTCATTTCCATGACGGACATACCGGTTCCCCGGTAATCCAGCATTTCATCGGCAGCCTCCCGAAGAACCTCCTCCGGCAGCACCGCCGGGCCGGCGGAAAAATTATAAACTCTGGACATAATCGTCTCTCCTTATCTGTTCAGCAGCTTGTCAAGCAGCACATGACCCTGGGGATAGAAAATCCCGGTTGCCTGAGCCTCTGCCTCGGTGTAGTGGGCGTGTTTTTTCTCCTGGCGGGTGCTGTCGTAGAGCACATAGGGCACCGGGTCGGCAGAATGGGTGCGGATGCGAAGGGGGGTGGGATGATCCGGCAGCACCAGGATCCGATAGTCCTCCCCGGCCTGCTCCATGGCATGACAGATGGGAGCAATGACCCGGCTGTCCAGGAACTCGATGGACTGCACCTTTTCCTTCACCAGGCCTTGATGACCCATCTCGTCCGGAGCCTCCAGGTGGATATAAGCAAAATCACAGCCGTCCTTCAGAAGGGCATCAATGGCCGCCTGGGCCTTGCCCTCCCAGTTGGTATCCAGAGAGCCGGTGGCGCCGGGTACCTGATAAACCTCCATGCCCGCCCCTACGGCGATGCCCTTGAGCAGATCAACGGCGGAGATCATGGCACCGCGCAGGCCGGTCTTCTCGGTGAAGCTACTCAGGCTGGGCTTGGTACCCGCGCCCCAGTACCAGAGGGAATTGGCCTTGCGCTTGCCCTCCGCCGCCCGCTTCAGATTCACCGGGTGGCTGTTGAGAATGTCGTAGCTGCGCTCCATGAAGCTTCTCAGCACCGGGTCTTCCGGCAGAAAGGAGCCGATGACCTGGGTCAGATGGTCGTGGGGCGGCTCCAATTTGGCAAGATGCCCGTGCTTCCAGACCATGATATGCCGGTAGCTGGTGCCGGTGTAGAACTGGAAGGTATCGTCGTTGAAATTCTGCCGGATGGCCTCCATCAGCGCGTCCGCTTCCTCGGTGGAAATCTCCCCGGAGGAGTGGTCAAGAATCCGCTTCTGCGCGTATGGCTCTTCCTCCGTCAGCGTCACCACATTGCAGCGGAAAATCACATCGTCCGGCTCCATCTTCACGCCCACGCTCAGGGCTTCCAAGGGTGATCGCCCGGTAAAACAGGATTTCGGGTCGTAGCCCAGAACGGACAGGTTCGCCACCTCGCTGCCCGGGTGCATGCCCTGGGGCACGTTCTGCACCATGCCCATCTCTCCGCCGGAGGCCAGGGCATCCATGGCGGGGGTCTTGGCGTATTCCAGAGGGGTCTTGCCGCCCAGTGCCGCCACCGGCTCATCGGCCATGCCGTCTCCCAGCACTACAATATACTTCATAAACAGGCTCCTATCCTTTGTCCGCGTTCCGTGGACAGACATTCCGTATTATAGTATCATTCTTTAATCCATAAAACAATATCTAAAACTGTCCGAAAAAGCGACGGACAGGGTTCCCATTCGTGGGCATTTTCCCAAGCAGGGGAAACGCCTGATGTCAGAATCACAGTCTTCCGGCAATGGCGTTGCCCAGCCAGAACAAAAGGGCAATGTGGACGGGATAAAAAATGTAAAACAGGTATTTCATTCCCTTGCCCCGGCTGCCGTCATAGACGAGCATTCCGGGAAGCGCCATCACCTGGAGCCACTGAATGCTGCCGGTGAAGAAATAGGAAAGCCACTGGGTCTGCCCCATGACAAGGCCATTTCGCAGGGTGTAAAGGAAATACGCCAGGCAGTAGCCCCCGAAGCCCAGGGCAACGCGCTTTTTGCTTCCCTTGCAGAAGGCAAGCACAATGCCCATGGCCACCGCCCAAAGGCCGCCCTCGCAGTTGTAGTAATTGGGCAGGAAGCCCCGGAGGATCAGGAAGAAATTCCGGCGGCTGATGCCCAAGCCGGCTTCCATGGCAGGGGCCAGCGGGGTAGCCAGCAGTCCGGCGCACAGCAGCTGGATGATTTCATTGACGGCCAGAAACGCCGCCACCGCCAGGATTTTTTTCTTCGGCTCCTTCCACTTTTCCCAGAGGAAGAGAAACAGGCACACCAGAAACAGGGTGCCGAAAATATTGTTCCGGCACTGCGCCAGCGGCTCCGCCACACTTTGATTTAAGACGCAGTCCAGAATTCCCATGAGCACCGAACAGTCGTAGAGGCGCAGAAGGTAGCTTTCCCGGCTGTGGGTATAGTGAAAGCCCCAGGCCGTACAGAAGAAGAACAGGGGCGCGCTGATTCTGCCGAGAATCGTGAAAATCAGGGGCATTCCCGGAAGAAATTCATAGATATGGTCGATGAGCATCAGCCCCAGGGCCAGGAGCTTCAGAGCGGTTGTGGACATGGAGCACCTCCTAAAACCTGGATAAGCGAAAAGCTGCTATCCGAGCTTGTAGGGGCGCCCATTGGGCGCCCGCGGGCGGCCAATGGCCGCCCCTACACCAAAAGACGTAAAAAGCGCAAAATTCAGGGACAATTGCGGCATTTTGCAATCGTCCCTGCTATTCTAATTCAGATTCAGCTTTCTGTCAACCAGCCAATACATGAGGAAGTAGCCACCGATGCCCAGCACCAGGGTCAGCAGTGCCGTGCGGTCAAGGAAGCCGGACATTGCCGCCAGTTCATCGCCGCCGACGCTGAGCGTTGCGGCAGCGGACATCAAAAAGGCGGTAATTATGTTGATCAGCACCTGAATGCCATAATACACACCCACCGCCGCCAGAATTTTGTGCTTTTTGGCAACGATGGAGCCAACCGTCACGGCCAGCATCAGCAGCACCAGCTGGCTGATGCTGCCGGTGAGCATATTCAGTAGGAGCCGCCCCAGAAGCCCCCAGGGGATTTCCCCGGCATGAGCCTGTACCAGACCCCAGAAGCTCGACCAAAGCTCCGGGAAGCGAGTAACCAGTGTGGGGTAGAAATCCTTCACTCCGGCAAAGGCAATGGCCAGCCACAGAGCACCGCAGGCGCAGATCACAAGCGTTATCAGCACGGTGCCGATGACCGTGTTCACAAGGCTGGCCAGCAGATTCTGGTGGGTGCTTACCGGCAGCGTGAAGGTCAGGTAGCCCTCGTCGGTGAACCGGCTTTTGTAAAACCGGCCGAGATACAGCACCACTGCCGCCACGCCGACAATGGCCATGGCGATCATAGCCGCCATCATAAAGAGTACACTGATGATTTCCAGCGTGTCGTTTCCGACATTGACGTGGGTGCCGGCATAGGTCAGATAGCACATGGTCACGCCGCCCAGCAGGCTGGCACCCAGGGCGATCAGGCACAGGATACCCAGCATTCCCCGGGTAGCGCGCCACTCGTGTTTCAGCAATTTGGCAAACATTTGAATACCTCCCGGAACAGTTCATCCAGCGATTTTCCGGTCTCCTCCCGGACGGCGTCGGCCTCGCCCCGCTGGATCACCTTGCCCTGATACAGGAACAGAAATTCGTCCAGCACCCGCTCCACATCGGAGATCAGGTGGGTGGAGATCAGCACCGTCGCGCTGGGGTCGTAGTTGTTGATAATGGTGTTGAGAATGTAATCCCTGGCCGCCGGGTCTACGCCGCCGATTGGCTCATCCAGCAGATACAGCCTTGCCCGCCGGGACATGGTCAGCACCAGCTGCACCTTCTCCTGGGTACCCTTGGACAAAGTGCTGTACCGAGCCTTGGGGTCGATTGCCAGGGCGCTCAGCATTTGCTCCGCCCGGTTCCGGTCAAAATCGGCGTAAAAGTCCTGGAAATAGTCCAGAAGCTCCGCCACCTTCTGCCGCTTGTTGAAGCAGGTTCGATCCGGCAAATAGGACACCAGAGCCTTACTGGCCGGGCCGATTTTCTCGCCGCAGACGGTGATTTCTCCGGAGGTGGGGGTCAGCAGACCTGCCGCCAGCTTCATAAAGGTGGTCTTGCCGCTGCCGTTGGGGCCCAGCAGGCCGATGATCTTCCCCTGGGGCAGCTCCAGATTCAGATTGTCCAGAGCCGGGCTTCCGTGATACCGCTTGGTAAGCCCCGCCGCCTTCAATACGCAATCCATTATTTCTCCTCCTTATCCAGCTCCAGCAGCAGCTGGGCTGCCTGGCTGGGCGTGATCCCGAATACCATAAATTTCTCCGCGCACTCCCGGGCCAGCTCCCGCAAAACTTCTTTCCGCATTTTCTCCAAAACCTCCGGATTTTCTGTGACGGTACGGCCGCTGGTGCCGCCGCTGATGAGCAGCCCCTCCCGCTCCAGCTCGGTCATGGCTCGCTGCATGGTGTTGGGATTCACCTGAGCCTGGGCAGCCAGCTCCCGCACCGAAGGAACCTTCCCCCCGGGGGGCAGCTCGCCCTTCACGATGCCGCCGCGCATCAGCTCCACGATCTGCTGGTACACCGGCCGGTCTCCTGAAAACTTCCAGTTCATTGCGTTCATCTCCTTGTGCTACTGTATTAGTGCATTAGTACAATAGCACACTCATACAGCTTTGTCAAGAGATTTTTTGGAAAAGGCTGCCAGGTTGCATTTTTTTCCGATTGTGGTATAATACCTACCAAAGATATCAAATGAAGGAAGGCTTTCCTATGAACCGAATCGTTACCATGGTGCTGAAAAATATGGGCATGGTGCCCGGAGCCTGGTTCAAGCTGTGCCGCTACGCCAAACATCCGGACAACTATCCGGAGGCCGAACGGTACGCCCACATCCAGTACATTCTGCGCTGCGCCGTCAAGGGGGGCAATGTGGATTTGCAGGTGGACGGCCAGGAAAATATCCCTGCCGAGGGGGGCTTCATGCTCTATTCCAATCATCAGGGCATGTTCGATGTGCTGGCCATCGCCGTCACCTGCGGCCGACCCATCGGCGCGGTGCTGAAAAAGGAGCTTTACAACATTCCCTTCGTCCACCAGATCGCCCTATGTACCAAGTCCTTCCCCATGGACAGACAGGACGTGCGCCAGTCTCTCACCGTGATCCAGCACGTCACCCAGGAGGTCAAGGACGGCCGGAGCTATCTGATCTTCCCCGAAGGCACCCGGAGCCGGAAGGGAAACGAAATGCTGGACTTCCACGCCGGCAGCTTCCGCTGCGCCACCAAGTCCGGCTGTCCGGTGGTGCCCATTGCCCTCGTCGACAGCTTCAAGGTTCTGGATCAGCCGGGCAGCAAGCCGGTATCCGTCCAGGTGCACTACCTGAAGCCCATCACCGCCCAGGAGTACGCCGGCATGAAGCCCGCGGAGCTGGCAGTGCTGGTGAAGGAGCGGATTCAGGAAAAGCTGGATGAATGTCTGAACGAAAAAGAATAATGTTCGTTAGAATCAGTAGGGGCGACGATTCGTCGCCCGCGGGCGGCCAATGGCCGCCCCTACAATTTTCCCAAAGAGTTCCCGCTGATATAGCAAAAACCGGGTGATTTCCTCAGAAATCACCCGGTTTTTCTCATTTCAAGGAAGAACTGCTGTTGAGCACCAGAGTGCTGTACAGGAACAGCACGTCCTGGCCGCGAAAGTCCAGGAAGCTGTCCAGCTTTGCCGAGCTCACATAGCGGATATCCACCAGGGTCACTCTGGCGTAGTCCCCCAGCAGCAGCGGCACCAGGGAGCTTCCGAAGGAGTCCCGGAACACGAGCAGCTCCCGGTCGGTTTTGGCGTTGGGATTTTCGATGGTCAGCAGTGCCCGGGCACCGGACAGGAACACATCATACATGTCCCGGCTTTCCGTCAGCTTGGCGGTGTCGTAAACAGACCCGGTTTTCCCGGTTTCGTAGTCGTAGACGGTACACTGGCGCAGAGTCTCGTTTTCCAGCCAGGTCAGGGTGTCCGGCTCCATGGGCAGAGCCGCCTGACCGTAGTAGACCCCATAGAAAGGCTTGTCTGCCTGAACTTCCGAATAATCCGCCGCCTTCGGTGCCGTCACTTCCAGAGCATCGCAAATAGCCGTGGCCGCCGGAATCAGGCACTCCTGCCGCCAGTGGGTATCCGTCCGGTAGTAGTCCCCGGCGGTTAAGCACCGACGCAAATCGATCTGCTCCGCCCAGGGAAGCCCCGCTCCCAGCTTCTCATACAGCGCGTCATAGTCCATGGCCAGGTGGCCGCTGGGTGCCGCCAGATAATAGCCCTTGTCCGGAACGACCGCGAAAAAGCATCGGCTCTCCCTCAGAAATTTCTCGTAAATGGCGTCAAATTTCCGGATGGCCGCGTCCAGGGACGCTTCGCTCAGGGGGTATTCTTGTTTGACGGCGATTCCGTTCGTCAGGTAAATGCCGTTGTTGTCCCGCATCCCCAGCACCTGGGTGTGAAACAGAGCCTTGAGCGTCCGGAAGCCCTGACGCAATGGAAACTGATCCAGGCTGTAGTCCTCAAATTCCTCCCGGAACTGTCCGCTTTCCAGGGCGGAAAGGGAAAATTCCGGCATTTGGGCTAAAGTCCGCCGCTCCGCCTGGGAAACATCCTCAGCCGGGTGAAGCCAGACCGCCAGCGTCAGAGCCGCCCAAAGCGTCAAAAGGAAAATCGTCTGCTGTTTTTTCATACTGCCACCTCAGAACCGGAAATAAAGGAAGGGGCTGAAGGAGCCGTCCACGAAATAAGCCGTGGCGATCAGGGCAAGCCCCGCCCAGAAAAGGGGCTGAATCGCCCGGAGAAAGCCGTTTTTCTCCAGCCACCGTGCGTAATTTTTCACCACCGGCGTAGCACCCAGCAGGGAAACCAGCAGAAGGGGCAGGTAGCTTCCCAGATAGTACCCGGTTTCCGCCGTGAAGCCGGGAAGCCCCGCCAGGCCGAACATAGCGGCAAAATCCCCCGCCGCCTGGGAAAGAGAATCGGCGTTGAAGAGTACAAAGCTCAGGCACACCGCCGCCAGCACATAGGCCTGCCGGAGGGGATCGGGCAGCCTTTGCAGCCCCGGCACCCACTTTTCCAGAAGCAGCAGCCCGGCAAACACCAGCCCCCAGAGAACAAAGTTCCAGGCCGCCCCGTGCCACAGTCCAGTGAGCATCCACACGATCAGGATATTTCGCACCCACTTTCCCCGGCGCACCCGGTTGCCCCCCAGGGGAATGTACACATAGTCCCGGAACCAGCCCCCCAGGGTCATATGCCACCGCCGCCAGAACTCCGTGACGCTTTTGGCGCAGTAGGGGTAATTGAAGTTCTCCGGAAACCGGAAGCCAAACATTCGACCCAGGCCGATGGCCATGTCGGAATACCCGGAAAAATCGAAGTAAATGTTCAGCATGAAGGAAATCGCATACATCCAGGCGAAGGCCACGGAAGGAGCGGTACTCTGCCGGTAAAGACTTGCAAGCATCGCCAGATTGTCCGCCAGGATCACTTTCTTAGAAAGGCCGATGACGAACCTCCGCAATCCAAGCCCCACATTTTCCAGGCTGTGGGTTCGCTCCTCAAGCTCCCGTGCCACGTCCCGGTAGCGGACGATGGGTCCGGCGATGAGCTGGGGAAACAGTGCCACATAGGCTCCGAAGGAAATCAGGCTTCTCTGGGGCTTCACCTGCCCCCGGTACACGTCAATGGTGTAGCTCAGGCACTGGAAGGTGTAAAAGCTGATGCCAACGGGCAGAGCCAGCTTCAGAAGGGGCAGGCTCAGGCCGGTGACGGCGTTCAGGCTGGAGACAAAAAAGTCCGCGTACTTGAATAGCCCCAGCAGCCCCACCCCCACGCAGACGGACAGGGTCAGCCACAGCTTTTTGTGCTTTTCGCTTTTCCCGATGGCAAGGCCGCACAGGTAAAAGGCCAGGATCGTCCCCGCCATCAGCCATAAAAGCTTCGGCTCCCCCCAGCCGTAAAACAGCAGGCTCGCAATGAGCAGCACCGCGTTTTTCCCCTGCCGGGGAGTGAGAAAATATACCGCCAGCACCGCCGGAAGGAAGTAGTATAAAAACGGAATACTGGAAAAAACCATAGATTCTCCTCATGGGAACTTCTGATGAAATCGTCAAGAACTGTGAGCGAGAGATTTTTCGGCCAATCAAGGGATCGAAAACGGTGGAATACTGTATGTATTTCCCGTTTTTGATACCGAAGAGTGGGCGGAAAAGATCCGTTCACGGTCGCAGACGATTTCATCAGAGGCTCCCCAGTTCAAAAAAGGCAGCGGCACCGCCGCTGCCCCTTTTTCACAATCAGATTACAAAATCCAGCTCTCTGCCCGCCACGCTCTGGAAAGCGTCCACGAAGCTCTGGGCGGTCATACCCGTATCAGAGGCAAGCATGATGAGCATGACCACATCGCCGCAGCCCGCCACCTTCATGTCGTCGGCCTCCACGCAGACCCACTTCCGGGGGTTGATGCCCTCCTTCATGGCCTGGGCGATCTCCTGGGGCTCTACCGCGTCGGCCACCCGTACCATGACCATGGAGAAGGCCAGGGAGCCCATCAGCGGCTCAAAGGCAGCGGCCTCCTTCAGCTGAGATGGGTCGGACAAACCCGTGGTGCTCTCAAACCGCCAGGTGCCCTCCTCGCTGGTGTCCGTCAGGTCGATGGCAGTCGTTTCGCCCGCGAACTCCACAGGCTGTTTTTCCACGATCCGGTTCAGCAGCTCCTCCACGGTGCCCTCCAGGTTGGTCGGCGCGGTGGTTTCGGTGCTTGCGCCGCCGTTATTGTTCGCTGCGCAGGCTGCCAGAGACAGCAGCATCGTCAGTGCCAGAATGGCACAAAGCAATTTCTTCATTTCAGGTTCCTCCTAAGTGTCGTTTCTTACGCTTGCAAAGGCAATGATATCCAATGGAAAGCAAAAGTAATCCCGTGAGTACGCCGCAGGTGTCAATTCCTACATCCCCCAGGCTCGGCCCCCGGTCAGGGACGAAAATCTGAATGGACTCATCCACGCAGGCAACCGCCCAGCCGCACAAAAACGCCGACAGCCGCCCCTTCCGGAGCATCCCGAACAGCCAGGTCAGGCAAAGCCCTAAGGCGGTAAATTCCGTGAAATGCGCCGCCTTCCGCAGGGGAACCGGGCTTTCCTCAGGCAGAGCCTCCACCTCCGTCAGCAGCGTCTCCAGAATATGCTCCACCTCGTCACTGATGGCTCCGGAAACGTTCCCGGGAAGCAGAGAATTTCCCCAGATAAAGGCCAGGCACAATGCCGTCAGGGCACAGCAGATGGTCATTCGTTTCTTCGTGCGGATCAAGCCAGCACCCCCAGGTGCTCCAGCAGAATTTTGATACCCAGAAGAATCAGGATCACACCGCCGACAATCTCCGCCTTTTTCTCAAACCGGCTGCCGAAGACACTGCCCACCTTCACGCCGATGGCGGAGAGAACGCAGGTACACAGGCCGATGAGCGGCGCAGCAAAGAAAATATTCACCTGTCCCACCATGGCCAGGGAAATGCCCACGGCCAGGGCGTCGATGGAGGTGGCCACCGCCAGAATGAACATGGTCTTCACGGAAAGGTCGGCGGTCTCCGGTTCCTCTTCCGAGGACACCGCCTCCTTGAGCATGTTCACGCCGATGACGGCCAGCAGCCCGAAGGCGATCCAGTGATCCACCGCCTCGATGGCCGCGGCAAACAGGGTGCCCAGGAAAAAGCCCAGGGTTGGCATCAACGCCTGAAAGCCGCCGAACCACAGCCCGCAGGTCAGCTCTCCTTTCAGCGTCACCCGCTTCATGGCAAGCCCCTTGCACACGGACACCGCGAAGGCATCCATGCTCAGACCCACCGCCAGCAATATCAATTCTCCGATTCCCATAAAAAAGCCTCCGTACCAGAATAGGGGAAGCTCTGATTCAATCGGCAAAAGCTGGCGGTGAGAGATTTTGTTTCCAGGCAAGGTTCGGAAAACGGAGGAATACTACATGTATTTCCCGTTTTTGGAACCGCAGCCTGGGAGCAAAAGGTCCGCCGTCCAGCCGCAGATGATTGATTCAGAGTTTCCCCAGTCGGCACAGAAGCTGCAAAGAGACTGAGCCGGCCATCCAAGTCTCGTCATTTCAGGTGGAACCGGGGTTTCCCCAGCATGTCGATTCCGCCCCGGGCTTTCCCGCCGACTACTCCCTCTTCTGGGTTAAGTTATAACAAAAGCTTCCCGGTTTGTCAAGCCAAACCGGGAAGCTACATAGTAATTTAACATTTTTTCTGGACTACCCTTTCGTGGTGACTAAGGATTTTTCCAATAAAACCAGTCCCACTCTGGGAATGCCGTTGAAATTGCAGGGCACGATGCCGATTTCCCGGTAGCCAAGGCCGGCGTACATGTTCCTGGCTCGGACGTTGCGCTGGTTGGTGTCGATCCGGAGCACCCGGCAGCCGTTTTCCCGGGCATACTGCTCGTAAAAAGCCACAAAGGCCTTGCCGTAGCCCTTTCCGGCGGTGTTCGGGTCGATGGTCAGAGTGTGCAGCACCATAACCTCCTCGTCGCCGGCAGGAAACTGCCAGGGTGCGCCGTAGTATTCCGGCACCTGGGTCTGATTGATGATGGCCGCGCCCACGATTTTATCGGCCTGCTCCATGACGAACAGGTCGCCCCGCTCCAGAGCCGCCTGAGCCGTGGCCGCCGTGGGGTATACCCCCCGGATCCAGCCAATGACGGCCTTGCCCGCCTCCTCGGCATCGTGGAGCCGGTCGTAAATGGCGGCGATTGCCGGAATATCTGTTTCCATTGCTTTTCGGATCATGCCAATACCCCCATCATTTTAAGTAAACATTCCACGATCAGCACCGCCGCGCTGCTGCTCAGCGCCACCACGATCAGGCTCTTGCCCCGGTAGGCAAGCATAATCGCCACGGCCAGAGCCGCCGCCCCGCTGATAACCGAGGCGGTGCTGGAAAGAATAGCCGGGAAGGTCATGGCCGTCAGGCACACATAGGGCACATAGTAGAGGAAGGAGCGCAGAAAGCGGCTGCGGATGGGCTTGCGGAAGATGGTCAGAGGCAGCACCCGGATGAGGTAGGTGGTCAGAGCCATGGCCAGGATGTACACATACAGATTCACGCTGCCGCCTCCTTTTTTTCTTCAATGGGCAGAAGCCAGGCGCAGATGCCCGCCGCCGCCACGGTGCAGACGACAATGGAAATGCCTGCGGAGACCTGCCGAAGCATGGGCACCCAGGCAAAGGCACTGCTGCATAGGAGTGCCAGAATCACGGAAATCAGCACCTTCCGGTCGTTTTTCGCCGGAGGAATCACGATGGCCACGAACATGCCGTAGAGCATAACGCCCAGAGCTGCCCGAATGGAGTGGGGCAGCACGGAGCCTGCCAATCCGCCGCACAGGGTGCCCAGTGTCCAGCCCACAATGGGCAGCGTCCCCAGACCCAGCAGATAGGGAACCGTCAGCGGTTCCCTCCGGGTCATGGCCAGAGCGAAAATCTCATCCGTATTGAAAAAGGCAACGAAAAGTCTCGGCAAAAAACCGATCCGCTCTCCCATCCGCTGGCTCAGAGCCAGGCTCATCAGGGCATAGCGGCTGTTGATAATCAGCTGGGTCAGAATCATTTCCCACAGGGTAGCCGCCGCCACAATCACCGTCAGCCCGGCAAACTGGCCTGCGCTGGTCAGATTGGTCAGGGAAATCAGGGTGGCGCTCCAGGCGGAAAGCCCCCGGCTCACCGCCATAGCCCCGAAGCCGAAGCTTACGGAAAAATAGCCCATTCCCACGGGAAGCCCCTGGCTTACCCCGGAACGGTACTCTTGAAAGTTCATATTCTGTCTTACCTCGTTTTACTCTTCTGTCATGCCCTGGTATTCCAACAGCTCCAATACCTGCTGCCCCCGCTGGGTCAGTGCCATACTTCCCCGGATGGGGAAGGCCGCGTAGGCCGTGCCGTACTCCGCTTTCAGAGGCTTATCATAGTCCAGAGAGATAAGCCCCTTCTTTTCCAGCAGCTGCAAAATGAGGGACACCCCCTCCGGTGCGTCTGCTTCCAGGTAGCATGGGGTCAGATCCCCCATTTTCCGGGCCACCGGCAAAAAGGCGAACTGCCCTAGCTTTTTCAGAAATTCGATTTCCCCGGGGCCTACCACCAGCTCCCGGGCACAGCCCGAGCAGCCCGAGCAGCCCGAGCAGCCGCCGCAGTTTTCGCAATTACTCATGAATCATCCTCCAGAAACCTTTTCATTATAACAGCGTGCCCGCAGTCTGTCAATTTTCAGTGTGTACAAAAACCCGTGAAAAAACCGGCGTGAAGCTCACACCGGCTTTTTTTCCATCCAGCTTGTGTAGTGTCGTTTCAGAGCCTGAAACGACTCATCGGAAATGGTATGCTCCATCTTGCAGGCATCGGCCAGAGCCGTGCCCTCCGATACGCCCAGGTCGATCAGGAACTTCGACAGCACCGTGTGCCGCTCATAGATCTTTTCCGCCACTTTTCTGCCCGCGTCGGTCAAAGACAGGGCACCTGTGTCATCCACCAGCACATAGCCGCCCTTGCGCAGAATGCCCATTGCCCGGGAGACGCTGGGCTTGGAGTATCCCAGATACTCGCCAACATCCACACTGCGGGTAAAGCCATTCTTCTGGTTCAGCACCAGAATGGCCTCCAGGTACATTTCACCGGATTCATGGAGATTCACAGCAATCCCCTCCTTCATTTTCCCGAATTTCTGCTAATAAGAATATCACAGTTTTGGGCAGAATGCAAGAACTTAAGTTTTTCTTTTCCGGATACTTTTCAAACAGGGAAAAATAGTGTAAATTGCGGGGTAGAAATTACTTTGAAATCCGGCGCAGGCTGAAGGAAAAGTGCGGCACTCTCATTTTCCACGACGGCCAGCACGGCGCGGCCGTCATCACGCTGTCAGGCCTGACCGACGCCCTGGCGGGGCTGATTTCCAAGAAGGCGCTGAACGCGGACTACGTCATCCCCGCGGCCTTCGATCCGAGAGTAGACCCGGCGGTCGCCAGGGCTGTGGCCGAAGCCGCCCGGAAATCCGGCGTAGCCCGGATCTGAGGCAGCAATCGCATTGCGCAGATCATCGCAAACCATCCCCAGGATGGTGTGGCAATCCGTTCCCCTTAGTCTTATTGAAAAACCCTGTCCCCAGGAGAATACGGATTGTCACGTCGGCCGCTGGCCTCCTCGCAATCATCACGTTTTTGACAGTCTGGAGCCTCCGGGATTTCCCGGAGGCTCCTCTTTCCGTCTTTACTTCGTCAGCCGTTTTACGGTCTTTCCCTTGATCAGCTCGCCGGAGACCATGATCCGATCCACCAGGGTAGTCTTGGGATGCTCAATCAGGCTGATAAGCCGTTCGGCTGCGATTCTGCCCAAAGCCTCGGTATTCTGGCGATAGGTGGTCAGACCCAGCACCTGAGCCAGGTGGATGCCGTCGTAGCCCATGACGGACACATCCTCCGGAATCCGCAATCCCATCCGCACCAGTGCGTTCTGACCGCCAACGAAGGAATAATCGTCCGGGAACAGAATGCAGGTGGGTCGCTCCGGCAGCTCCATCAGCTCCATGGTGGCCGCGGCGCATCGATCCGGGTCGTGGTAGGCCGACTCCCGGACGTACACCTCGGGAATTTCCAGCCCCAGCTCCTCGCAGGCTCGGTAGAAGCCCACCAACCGGTTCTGGGTAACGGTAGTGCCTTCGCCGTGGAGAAAGGCGATCCGCCGATGACCCATCTCATAGGCATAGTGCACCAGGTGCTCCACGCCCTGGACATTGTCGGACATCACCGCCAGCCGGTTGTTGAACACATGATCCAGTGTCACGAGAGGCAGGTCGCTTTCCGCCAGCTCCCGAACCCGCGGATCCTGAAAATCCACGCAGGCGATGGCCACCCCATCCACTCCCCGATAGCGGCAGTGCTGCAGGTAAGAGGTGGGCTTGCCGCCCACATTGTGATTGATAAAGGTGATGTCGTAGCCGTGGCGTTCGGACTCCGTCTTGAAGCTCTCCAGAATGGCAGAAAAATACTCATGACCCAGACCGCTGCGCATCTCGTCCACAAACAGCACACCCAGATGGTAGGTGCGGTTGGTTTTCAGGGCGCGGGCAGCGGAATTGGTCATATAGCCCATTTTCTGCGCCATCTCGCACACCCGAACACGGGTCTCCTCGCCGATGTCCGGCTGTCCGTTCAGTGCCTTGCTCACCGTGGCCACGGAGACGCCGCAGGCCTGAGCAATGTCCTTCATGGATACCAAATCTGACCCCTTCCTTCCCTCAAATTCTAAAACGTTTTCGTCCTATAAATATACCCGAAAAACCTGAAAAAGGCAATGCCGTCTTTTCTTAATTTTCGTAAATTTTTATTTTTTGTTGATATCATACATTTTACGCCTCACATTTTGTATATTATGGCAATACGCATTTTCGCAGCAAAAAAATTTCCTTGTTTTCTTTGGAAAAAGTTCCGATTCTTTGAAAAAAAACCTTGCATTTCTGGTGAAAATCCGCTATGCTTACAGAGGAAAGCGGCGGGCTATGGTTGCTTAATCGATATCGTGCCCGCAACCACAACAAGTAAGGAGAGTGCACATATGAAATTCGGACATTTCGATGATGCCCGGCGGGAGTACGTCATCACCACCCCCGCCACTCCCCTGCCCTGGATCAACTACCTGGGCAGCGAGGATTTCCTGGGCATGATTTCCAATACCGGCGGCGGCTACTGCTTCTACCGGGACGCCAAGCTGCAGCGTCTGCTGCGCTACCGCTATAATGCCATTCCCGGCGACGAAGGCGGCCGTATTTACTACATCAAGGAAGCGGGCAAGCCCGCCTGGAATCCCGGATTCCTGCCCACCAAGACCCGGCTTGACCGCTACGAGTGCCGTCACGGCATGGGCTACACCACCTTCAGCAGTGCCAAGGACGGTCTGCATGCAAAAATGACCTTCTTCGTCCCCGTAGGCGAAAACTGCGAGCTTCATGACCTGGTACTGACCAACGGATCCAGGGAAACCAAGAACGTTCACGTCTGGGGCGTAATGGAGTGGTGTCTGTGGAACGCCGTGGACGACAGCACCAACTACCAGCGGAACCTGAACATTGCCGAGTCCGAGGTGGAGGACGGGGTTATCTACCACAAGACCGAGTACCGGGAGCGTCGGGATCACTACGCCTACTACGGTGTGAACCAGCCCGCCGCCGGCTGGGACACTGACCGGAACACCTTCCTGGGTCACATGGGCGAGTGGGCCGATCCCCAGCTGGTGCGGGAGGAGCGCAGTGCCTTCTCCAAGATCGTGGGCTGGTACCCCATCGGCTGTCAGCATATGACCGTCACCCTGGCTCCCGGCGAGAGCTGGCGAGCCACCTTCGTCCTGGGCTACGGCAAGAACCCCAGAGACCGGAAGTTTGTCGCTCCCGGCGTCATCCGCAAGGATACCGCCAAGCGAGTCATGGCAAAGTTTGCCACCGCCGAGGCCGTGGACGTGGCCTACGCGGAGCTGGCCGCCTACTGGGATCAGCTGCTGGGCAACTATCAGCTGTCCTCCGACAATGAAAAGCTGAACCGGATGGTAAACATCTGGCATCAGTATCAGTGCATGGTCACCTTCAATATGAGCCGCTCCGCCTCTTACTACGAAACCGGCACCGGCCGTGGCATGGGCTTCCGGGATTCCTGCCAGGATCTGTACGGCTTCATGCACATCATCCCCGATCGTGCCCGGGAGCGGATCATTGACATCGCTTCCATTCAGTTCGCCGACGGCTCCACCTACCATCAGTATCAGCCTCTGACCAAGCGGGGCAACAACGATATCGGCGGCGGCTTCAACGACGATCCCCTGTGGCTGGTGGGCGCGGTATGTACCTACATCAAGGAAACCGGCGATTTCTCCATTCTGGAGCATCCCACGCCCTTTGACAACGTCCCCGGCACCGAGGTTCCTCTGCTGGAGCATGTCCGCCGGAGCGTGAACTTCACCCTGAACCACCTTGGTCCCCACAAGCTGCCCCTCATCGGTCGGGCCGACTGGAACGACTGTCTGAATCTGAACTGCTTCTCCTCCGAGCCTGGTGAAAGCTTCCAGACCTTCGGCCCCAGCGAGGGTCCGGTGGCCGAGTCCGTGTTCATCGCCGGTATGTTCGTCAAGTATGGCAGCGAATATGTGACTCTGTGCCGTCAGCTGGGTCTGGATGACGAGGCCGATACCATCGCCAAGGCCGTTTCCGACATGGAGAAGGCCGTGCTGCGCGACGGCTGGGACGGTCAGTGGTTCCTGCGTGCCTACGACGCCCATGGCAACAAGGTGGGCAGCCACGCGTGCAAGGAGGGCCAGATCTACATCGAGCCTCAGGGCTTCTGCACCCTGGCGGGCATCGGTAAGGACTCCGGCGAGGGTCTGAAGGCCATGGAATCCACCCGGAAGCGTCTGCTGGGCGAGTACGGCGTGGAGCTGCTGGATCCCTGCTACACGGAGTACCACCTGGAGCTGGGCGAAATCTCCTCCTATCCTCCCGGATTCAAGGAGAACGGCGCGGTGTTCTGCCACAATAACCCCTGGATCGTCTGCGCTGAGGCCACTCTGGGTCGGGGCAACGAGGCCTTCGATATCTATCGCCGGATCTGCCCGGCCTATCTGGAGGACAAGAGCGAAATTCATGAGACCGAGCCTTACTGCTACGCCCAGATGGTCACCGGTCGTGCCTCCGGCGCGCCGGGTCACGCCAAGAACAGCTGGCTCACCGGCACCGCCAGCTGGACCTTCCTGTCCATCTCCCAGGCCATCCTGGGTATCTACCCGGACTACCAGGGTCTGCGGATCCAGCCCTGCATTCCCGACGACTGGAACGAGTACACCGTCACCCGGAAGTTCCGGGACTCCGAGTATGTGGTGCACGTCAAGCGCACCGGCAAGCCTGGCATGACCGTGGACGGCCAGGCCGTGGAGGGTCATATTGTGCCTCTGACCGACAAGAAGACCGTTCAGGTGGAGGTCAGCCTGTAAATAACCCTCATGCGGGGGACGGATTGCAAAATCCGTCCCCTGTTTCTTTTTATCTATTTTTAGGCAGACAGCTCCGTAATTACGCTGTCCCATGGAGCCTTCTTTTGCATTTTTTGTTCGTATAGCACATCAAAAGGAGGAAGAAAGGAAATAAAATTGTGAAATGTCTTGAATCTTTAGGCGGGATGTGATACTATGACTTTGCCAAACTAATCAAATAATGAAAGCGTCACAAAAGATGGGGGTACTGTACCCTTTTGCGTTCATGCCATGAGTTTGATAAAAACGCAAATTCCTTCGGTATGGATGCAGTGATGCTTTGTATTGATTAGTTTGGCGACTATCGGAGTTTGCGTTTTTTGTGCGCCTACTTCGGTGGGCGCACTTTTTATTTTAGGAGGGTATAAAATGAGAGCACCTAGCAAATGTCCTATGTTGAGAATAAAGTAATAGACAGAAATTTGAGGAACACAGAACGCCCTGAACATCTTTAATCAATGTGTTAATAAAACTAGAAATGATAGAAAGTGAGCGATATATAGGATGGAGTATGTTATTGGCTATACCATTGGATTGATCATCTCTGGCTTGATCTTTGGATTTGCGACAAAAGTTGTGATTAAAAACAAAGGCTATGATGATAACTGGTTTTGGTGGGGATTTTTCTTCGGCTTTATAGCCCTGATTGTTGCCTGTGCTAAACCTCAGAATGTGCGTTATTCATATTCCCCTGCCCACGGAACAGCTTTGGCCGCTGCCGCCCGCGAATCACATGAGAAAAAAATTCTGGCAGCAGGTGGTTGGAGGTGTGCGTGCGGGAGCGTGAATGCCGCCTATGTCTCTTCGTGTCACTGCGGGCGCAGCAAATCCGACGTGGCAACCACACAACACAAGAAGGAACTGAAAGCTGAAAAGCAGGATGAACATGCTAAGTTAGCCGATACACAAGCTGATCGTGCGGACGAACTCGATAAAGCAGCGGCGATAAAGGAATATAAAAAGCTGATGGATGACGGCATTATAAGCCAAGATGAATTTGACAGCAAGAAAAAGCAGTTGCTTGGGCTGTAAATAGCAACAGGGAGCGGATTTTTCATCCGCTCCTCAGTGTATCAAAAAAGTCCAAAAGATACGTTGTCATTGCGAACCAGTGTCGCAAGACTGGTGTGAGCACTGACTCGCAATGACATGGTTTTTTGACAGTCTCAGCCGGGAGCGATGCTCCCGGCTTTGTGCTGCTCTGCTTTCAAAATCCGAAATCAATTCCCTTGGTTTCCAGCATCCCACGCACCGGCAACATGTGAAAACGGGCCAATGCGGGCATTGACCCCGGCGAGAGAAGGATTTCTTTTGCATCTTGTTGGATTCCTCTCTCATATTCCGTCTTTCTTTATGCACTGTGCCAAAAATGCGCAAAATTGCAATTTCGTACTTTACTTCTCTAAAGTGATGAAGTATAATGCAGACAGTTGAAAACCCCAAGGGGTAAAGAAAGGAAGAAAATGATATGAAAAAGATGTTTGCTCTGCTGCTGGCTCTGGTGCTGGCTCTGACCTGCCTGACCGCCTGCGGCTCCTCCTCCGACTCCGACCTGAAGTACATTCAGAAGAAGGGCACCATGATCGTGGGCATCACCGACTACGAGCCCATGGATTACAAGGACGAAAACGGCAACTGGACGGGCTTTGACGCGGAACTGGCCGAGCAGGTCTGCGAGAAGCTGGGCGTCAAGTGCGAGTTCTTCGTCCTGGCCGACTGGGGCAAGAAGTTCTACGAGCTGGAAACCAAGAACATCGATGCCATCTGGAACGGCATGACCATCACCGACGAGGTCAAGCTGAACACCAACTGCACCGACCCTTACGTCGTCAACGCCCAGGTGTTGGTCATGAAGGCCGATGCTCTGGCGAACTACACCACCCCCGAGTCCCTCAGTGATCTGACCTTTGCCGTGGAGAACGGCTCCGCCGGCCAGGAAGCGGTGCTGGGCATTGGCATTCCCGAAAGCCAGATCATCGCCGTCCAGGATCAGGCTGCGGCACTGATGGAGGTTGCCGCCGGCACCTCTGACGCCTGCGTCATCGACATCACCATGGCCAACGCCATGACCGGCGAAGGCACCAGCTACGCCGATCTTGCCTCCGGCATCAGCCTGACCAGCGAGGAATATGGCATTGGCTTCCGGAAGGGCTCCGATGTCACCGCCAAGGTTAATGAGCTGCTGAAAGCGATGAAGGCCGACGGTTCTCTTCAGGCTCTGGCCGACAAGTACAGCCTGACTCTGGCTGACTGATCCCCCAAAATCCACCCAAGGGAGGGCATTTGCCCTCCCTTGCTTAGGAAGCTCTGAACAAATCGGCAAGAGCTGGGAGCGAGAGATTTTGTTTCCAGACAAGGTTCGAAAAACGGAGGAATACTGTATGTATTTCCCGTTTTTCAAACCGAGGTCTGGGAGCAAAAGATCCGCTATCCAGCCGCAGACGATTTGTTCAGAGTTTCCTTAGGTAAATTCCAAAAAAGAGAGGTAAAGCTATGTTCCTCCCGGTTACGTTGCAGCTGCTGTCCGGTTTTGGAAAATCCCTGGAGATTTTCTGCCTGACGCTGCTTTTTTCCATTCCTCTGGGGCTTGTGATCTGCTTCGGCTCCATGAGCAGATTCTCCCCCCTGCGAAAGCTGGTTCGGTGCTTCGTCTGGATCATCCGGGGTACGCCCCTGATGCTTCAGCTGATTATTATTTTCTACGGCCCCGGCCTGATGTTCGGCATGACCGCCATGCCCCGTTTCACCGCCACCATTGTGGCCTTCGCCATCAACTACGCCTGCTATTTTTCCGAAATTTACCGGGGCGGCATTGAGTCCATTCCTTTGGGTCAGTACGAGGCCGGTCAGGTGCTGGGTATGACCCGAAGCCAGATTTTCTTCAAGGTAGTGCTCCTGCAGGTGGTCAAGCGGATTCTTGCCCCCATGAGCAACGAGATCATCACCCTGGTCAAGGATACCTCCCTGGCTCGGATCATCAGCGTGTATGAGATCATCTGGGCCGGCGAGAGCTTCATCAAGAAGGGTCTGATCTGGCCGCTGTTCTACACCGGTGCCTTCTACCTGATCTTCAACGGTCTTCTGACCATTCTCTTCGGCAAGCTGGAAGAGAAACTAAACTATTTCAGAGGTTGAGCCATGGCGATTTTGGAAGTAAAGAATATCAAAAAGGGCTTCGGCTCCGTGGACGTACTCAAGGGTGTCAGCTTTTCTCTGGAGCAGGGTCAGGTGCTGGCCATCATCGGCTCCTCCGGCAGCGGCAAAACCACCCTGCTTCGCTGCCTGAATTTCCTGGAGACCCCGGACGAGGGAGAAATCTGGGTAAACGGCCAGCTTCTCAACGGCGGAAGCCTGACAGAGGAGCAGATTCGCCAGAACCGGCTGCATTTCGGCCTGGTGTTCCAGAATTTCAACCTGTTCCCCCAGTATACGGTGCTGGAAAACGTGATGCTTGCCCCGCAGCTTCTGAAAAAGGGCGATGTAAATGCTCTGAAGGAAAAGGCACTGAAGCTTCTCGACCAGGTGGGTCTGCTGCAAAAGCAAGGCAGCTACCCCTACCAGCTCTCCGGCGGCCAGCAGCAGCGGGTGGCCATCGCCCGAGCCTTGGCTCTGAGCCCCCAGGTGCTATGCTTTGACGAGCCTACCTCCGCCCTGGATCCGGAGCTGACCGGCGAGGTTCTGCGGGTTATCCGGGGGCTGAAATCCAAGGACAACACCATGATCGTGGTCACACACGAAATGGATTTTGCCAGGAGTGTGGCGGACGTGGTCATTTACATGGCCGACGGGGTGATTGAGGAAATCGGCACTCCTGAGGAGGTTTTCGACCATCCCAGGAGCGAAAAAACCCGCAGCTTCATCCGCGGTACCCAGCAGAGCTTCTGATTGCGTATATCGTATGTACCCCGGGATCATTCGATCCCGGGGGCATTTTTAACCCATGTCATTGCGAGGAGGCCAGTGGCCGACGTGGCAATCCGTAGCCCAAGCCTTCTCCTGAGAGGAGAAGGCTTGGGAAAACGCATCCAGGCCCCCGGGGTTTCCCCGGGGGCCTGGAACTGTATTCTCTCTTTTCCCGTGCAATCAATCCTTGATATCCAGGATGATGTACGCCTTCTTGCCGGAGCCGTCGGTGGCAGTAGCAGTGATCTTCACCTTCCGATTTGCCCTCTTTATGGTCACGTTACCTTCCTGATCTACGGAGGCATAGCTGGAGCTGCTGCTGGTCCACTTCACGTTCTGGGAAGCGTTTTCCGGATTGACCGTTGCATGCAGCGGGAGGGTTTTGGTTTCGCTGAGCTTCACCGGCACAACGACCCCGTTCTCATAACTGTCAATCGTGACCTTCTCAGCCAGAGCGCAGATGGTGAGCGGGAGCTCATTGCTTTCTACGCCATAGCCGTCAGCCGCGGTGGCAATCACCGTGACGGTATCGCCAGCCTTGGCAGTCTTCTTGGCCGTTACCACTCCGCTTCTGGGGTTGATGGTGGCATACTTCGCGGAATCCTCATCGGCAAAAGACCAGACAACGCTCTTGTTATAAGGCTTCACCTGGGTTCCGTCATTGTCTGCCTTGACAACAGCCGTCAGGCTGATGGATCTTCCGGCCACCAACTCCTGACCGGCAACCTTTGTGGAAATTTCGATCTCCGTCACAGCGTTGATCAGATTCAGGGTGATCTTGGCGGTAGCGGACTGCTTATTGTCCTTATCGTTGTACCTGGCGGTCAGGGTCACCTTGCCGGTACCCTTGAACACAGGCAGGTCGTCCTCAATGGCAACGATCTTCTTGTTGCTGGTCTTCCAGGTGATCTTTTCATCATTCAGAGCCAGGCTCTCATCGCTATCGGTGTAAATGTAGCCGTCCTTATAGACAATGGACTGGTACAGTGCCAGGTTCAGATTGCCCGCATCCATCAGGTTGACGGGAACCACCACAGTTCCGGTCTGGGCTTCACCGTCCATATCGTTAAAGGACAGGGTCAGCTGGCAGGCTGCCTTGGGCAGGATTGCAATGTCAATATAGGCGGTCATGTCATTCTCGGCGGACCTGGCGAAAACACGAACGGTTCTCATCTCGGTAACACTTTTGGGACGCAGGGTGCTGCCGGACATGGTAGCAAACTCAGAAGAATCCTTCGGGTTGCCGTCGTCATCCAGATCCACCACGCTCCAGGTGAACTTCTGATTGGCAGCCTTCGTACCTGCGGTCTTGTTGCTCCAGGCGGTGGCCTTCAGTCTCAGAGAACTGCCGCTGCGCACATAAAGGTTCTTAGGCTGGGCGATTTCCACTTCGTTGACCAATGCCTGTACCTTCACGGTGACCTTGACGGTCTGCATCCGGCCGCCGTTTGCGTCATCCGTCCAGTACACATAGATATCGGCGGAGCCGCTCTTTCCTGTGGTCAGGTCGCCGTCTTCGTCCACGCTGGCAACTCTGGCATTGGTACTGCGGAAGGTGCAGTCAGAGGTAACATCGAAATAGTTTTCCTGCTCTCTGTCGTAGTATTTACCATACAGCTTATAAACGGTACCGGCATCCAGCAGGACGGTGCCGCTCAGCTTCTTATCCTGGGTTTCGCTGAACTTGCCGCCCTCGGCAAACAGGGCAAGGGTTCTCACCTTCTGGGGGGTGATCACCACATCCACGGCATCGTAAACATCCTCATCCTCAACGGACACGGCTCTTACGGTTACCGTGGTATTCTCTTCCACGGTACCGGCAGCGATCCGGCCGGCACTGCTGATGGAGGCAGCAGAGCTTCTCACCAGCTTGCCATTATCGTCCTCCACGCCGATGTACCATTTTACCTTCTGATTCTCAGCCAGCAGGCTGTTATCTTCATTAAGGCCATCATAAACAGACCAGACCTGAGCCTTCAGGGTCATATTGCCGTTGGAGGCCAGCTTCAGAGTTTCTTCCTCTTCAATAGTTTTTCCATCATTCTTAGTAATCACCAGCTTCTTGGCGGGAGCGGTGATTTTCAGGTTCACGAAATCATACTTGCCGGAACCGTCCACAGCCTTGGCGGTAATGCGCACATTACCGGCGGCCTTCAGATGCAGGGTGGGGGTCAGCGTATCGGTAATGGAGGAAACCTTCTTGGTCTGCCCGTTCACCTCTGTCTCGAAGTAGGCCAGATTGGAGTTGCTGATGATCCACTGCACGTTCTGAATAGCCTCTTCGGACTTGACCTCCGCTTCCAGTGCCACGGTCTTCTGGCTCAGCTCAACCTTGCCGTCTTCCACGCCCACCGCCTTGGCAGTCACGGAGGAGGCGCCGGGGTACAGAACGATCGTTGCCTCGGCAGGCGTCACGTCCATATCCGCAGCCACCCAGGCTTTGACAATGATGGTTCTCTGCTCTTCAACGGCCTTGGTCACCAGATTGCCGCTGTACTTGCCGATGGTGGCATACTTGGAATCGGGGTAGTTGTCGTCCTCATCGGCGTCCGTGCCAGCATCAATGACCTGCCAGATTACGTTCCGGTCGCTCAGGCCGGACTCGGTAGCCAGATTGGTGGTCAGCGTCCGCTTGTCGCCGCCGATCATGAAGTAGTCACCTTTTTCATTCTTCTCAGGCAGGTTCTTGATCTCAACACTGGTTGCCAGCTTTACAAAGTGAATGGTCGTAATGGCCTTCACGGTGCTGTCCTTATCCGCAGAGGTTGCGGTGACGGTCACCAGGCCGGTCTTGTCCATAGGCGTCAGGCTGATGGTCGTATCATCCTCCACCCGATTGGTGTACAGATCGCTGTCCTCGCTGCTGACGCTCCACTTTACCTTCTGACGGGAATCCCTGGGGCCAATGTCAGCGGAAATGGTGACACTGGAACCGCTGCCAATGTTGACATACACATCGCCGTTGGTAACGTCCTCATCATCGACCTTCAGGGTAATCCGAGAAATCCGGGGAATCAAAGTCAGCTCAATGACCGGGCCGACTTCTTCCTTATTGTCCCGATTATAGGGCTGCACCTGTACGGTTCTGCGCTCCAGAACGGCCTGGGTGTAGGGCTTCAGAACGCCGCCCGGGGACAGATAGGCATAGCCCGTGTCGTCGGGATCCACAAACTTCCACAGGAAAACCTTGTCGCCATCCTTGGCAGTCAGGGTCAGAGCTTCACCTGCCAGAACTTCCCGTTCTGCCGGATCCGAGTCTGCGGCAGGCGTAGTGACGATCGAACCGGTGGTCGCCGCATTCTGGGCAGTCTCGTTCTTCACTTCCAGAGTATCCACGGGAGCGGAGATGATCAGTTCGTAAGTACCGGTCACTTCGCCGCAGGCGGCGGTGACGGTCACAGCACCGGTTCCGATGCCGGTCACCAGGCCGGTCTCGTCCACAGTGGCCACGGTCTCATCGGAGGACGTCCAGACAACGGTCTTGTCCTGGGCGTTCTCAGGCAGCACAAGAGCGGTCAGCTGCAGCTGACTGCCCACGGCCAGTGCGTTCAGCTCGTCCTCCTGAGACACGGTCACAGACTGCGCCGCAACAACAGGCTCAGTCTCCTGGGCAGGTTCCGTGGGTGCGGATGCCTCGGTGGGCTCCACCGTAGGAGCCTGGGTTGGTTCGACAGCCGGGGCTTCCGTGGTCTCAGGAACCGTGGGTGCCACGGTGATCTCGGGGACGACCGGCGCGACTGTGGTTTCGGGAACCGCAGGAGCCTGGGTCTCCTCCATAGCAGTTGCTTCGGTTTCGGTCACGTCCTCTGCCAGGGCCTGGAAGGGCACCACGGACAGCAGCATCACCATCGCCAGAAGCAGGGATAGAATACGCTTGCTCATAGAATTTGCCTCCTTTTTTTCTTGCGACATATGTCGTAACTATTTGCATTGATTGTAACATATCTGTAACTAGATTGCAACTATCAATTGCAAAAAATTCCAGCTTTTTTTCTGGAATTTTCCAGCTGAACAGTGGGCTGCGCATGGAAAGGGTGGTGCATGGAAAGACGAAATTCCCGCACTGCGATGTACCGTGCGGGAATTGTCATTTGCTCTCTCATTCGGCCAGATATGTGGAAAAGCCGGGGGTTTCGCTGAGATTTCCCTGGGTATCCAGCCACATGGCCTCCGCCCCGGTCTTTTCCGCCAGTGCCTTTCCTTCCTCCAGGGGCAGTACAAACAGAGCCGTGGACAATGCGTCTGCCAGGCCGGAATCCGTGCAGACCACCGTCACGCTCCGGAACCGTGTCGCCGGATACAGGGTCTGCGGGTCGATGATGTGGTGATACCGCACCCCGTCCAGCTCGAAATACCGCTGGTAGTCCCCGCTGGTGACGATGGCCTTGTCCCAGTCGTACAGGGTGCGCAGGTAGCCCTCTCCCCCGTCCGGGTCGGCAACACCCACCACCCAGGGGGTGTCCCCATCCTTGGGGCCGGTGGCGCAGACGTTCCCGCCTACGCTGATGAGAAAGCCCGATGGAGCCAGCTGGGCGGCCTTCCCCGCTGCCCAGCCCTTGGCAATCGCTCCCACATCCAGGCTCTGCTCCGGATCGGTCAGGTACACCGTGGAGGACGCCTGGTCAATCCGGACGGTGTCCCAGCCGCAGTGCTCCGCCGCCGCCCGCAAGGCGGCATCCGTTGGCAGAGCGGCTTTTTCCGGGTTGTCCAGAGCCATCGTCCGGGTCTCCTGCCAAAGCCTCAGCACGCTGCCCATAGCCGCGTTCACCCCGTGATCCGTCAGATCATAGTAGTCCCGGCAGTCCAGCAGCAGCCGGATAATTTCTTCATCCACAGCTACCGGAGACAGCCCAGCGTTGTCGTTGACGGTTTTCAGGTTGTTCAGGCCTTCATAATCGTTGTAAATGTCAAACAGACGGTGATAATGAAGGAGAGTCTCATGGATTTTCTCCGCCGTCTGCTGAAAATCCCTTTCGCTCAGGCCTACCGCCGACAGAGTGGTCACCGTGTCAAACACATCCAGGTATACCGCCTGACGGGTTTCCGGCTGTTTGATCCCACAGCCGGAAAGCAGCAATGCCGCTGCCAACATCAGTGCAAGCCAGCGTTTCATTCACTTGCCTTCTTTCCGCGCAGCCGGGGCAGCAGGATCTGGTTCACCACGTCCCGGAACACCTGCGTTCTGCCGCACACCAGCACATACACCAGGGTATAGCTCAAAGCCGCCACGGTTCCCTTGACCACCCACATGAGAATGCTGACTCCTAACCTGTCCAGAGCCTGCCGCAGCAGGTAGACGAAAACCAGGTTGGCACAGCAGGTGCCAAAGGCCACCAGGTCGTATTTCCAGAAGCCCTTCCGTCGGAAAAGCTTCTCGTAGAGCAGTCTGGCATCAAACCAGAAGTCTGTCAGAATATCTGCGATGACCGTGGCAATATACACCCCCGGCACGCCGATGACCTGACCCATGGCCAGGGACAGAATGATATTCAGCCCGGCGTTCACCAGCACCATCCGGCGCACATAAACGAACAGGCCGTTGGTGTCCCGGAACATGGCAAGGGGGCTTACCAGCACCCGCCACATGAAATTCAGCAGTACGGAATACATGAGCAGATCACCGATCAGGTATTCCTTTCCCAGCCAGACGGCGATAAAATCATGCCACAGCACACCAGTGCACACGCAGATCACGCCCACCACATACTGGTCGATGAGCACCACCTTCCGGAACAGCTGATATTTTTCCTCCGACCCCTTCTCCACACTGGCAATACCCAGGGAATAGAGAATGGCGTTGTGGAAGATGGTCAGCAGCTCCTGCAGCCGCACGGTGACGGTACTGTAGTTGGCCATATAGCCCACCGTCAGGGTATCGATGGCGGAAACCAGGATATTGTCGGTGTTGTTGATGACGATCCCGCCCACCTTCACGGCAAACAGGGATTTTACATAGGTGACAAGCTCCTTCCGGCTCTTCCGGTCGATCCAGGAATGCCGGTCCTCCTTCAGGTAGGGATAGAGCCGTCCGCCGATGACGTAGAGAATCAGATTCTGCACCACCGAGGTGGCAACCAGTACCAGTGCAAAGGGGGCATAGCTCTTGGTCGTGACCAAGGCCACGCACTGCATGGCCACACCCACCAGATTCACCACCAGGCTGACCATGGAAACCACCCGGTTTTTCTGATCCGCGTTGATAAGCATCTGCCGGTGAGCGCAGAAATAGGAGCTGGCACTATAGGCCAGCCGCAGCAGGAAGATCAGGTAGACCTCCTCCATGGGCACCGAGGTGGTAATAAACAGGTGCAGGAAGGGCAGGCAGCACACGCCCAGCACCACAATCACCAGACCCACCGCCGTATTCAGCCGCCGGAAGGTATTGACGATCCGGGTGATCTCCGGCCGGTTGTCCTCCGCCACGGGCTTGTAGAGCATGTACAGCACCGCGCTGCCGATGCCCATTTCCGAGAAGGACAGAATGGACAGCAGACTTCTTGCCACCTGCTCCACGCTCAGATACTCGATTCCCAGATATTGCAGGAACAGCTTCCGGGAGATCAGGTGCAATGCCAGCACCACAACATTATTGGTAATTCCGATGGCCGCGTTGCGCAGCGCGTTTTCTGTTTTCGAGTGATTGGACATGGTATCTTCCTTGTTTATCGATTTTTCCTCCGGTGGCCGGTTTCAGCCGCCGAAGCTCTCCTGTAAAAACGCCTCCAGGGAGTTCAGAATCGTCTGCGTATGGCTCACATAGGGCTGGAAGGTCTTTTCCTTCGCCTGGGCGATCAGTTTTCCCAGCTCATCGCAGTCCTCGCACTTCAGAATCATTCCCAGCCCCAGAAACTGTCCGATGATCTGCTGCTGATGGTCGTCCACATGCTCACCGTATTTTGCCTGCCGCGGCACGGCGATGACCTTTTTCCCCTTCTTCAGCGCGCCGATAATGGCGCCGGTACCCCCATGGGTAATCACCACATCGGATTTGGCGACCCAGGTATCCATGTCCTCCCGATCCAGGAAGGGCGTGAATGGATAGTGCACCGGCTTGTAGTCGCTCCAGCCGGTCTGGGCAAACACAGGCTCCGCGATTTCTCCCGATTCGATCAGCCGATCGATGGCCTGCAGCAGCCGGTTGAATTGGAATTTCTGGGAACCCAGCGTTACAAAAATCATGGCTTCGCTCCTTAATAAATGCCGCCCTGATAGATGGCATTGGGGTAAAACGCCAGCATGGACTCCCACTGGACATAAAACCGGTCGGCAAACCGATAAAGAAATTTGCCGGTTCTCGTGGGAGAGGAAATGACGGCGAAGGATTCAATATAAATGAGTTTCTTCCCCGCCAGCTTGCACAGCAGACACATAGGGATCACCGCCAGGACACCGGTGGTGATAACCACATCCGGCTTCTCCTTCCACAGAATCCACAGACTCTTGAAGGCGTTTCCCACCTGCCACAGATAAGAAGTCGGCTCCATCCGGTTCACCTGGTGCAGATAGTAGGTCTTCTGTCCGGGGATCTCCGCCCGGTAGGCGGTTTTCTCCGTCACTACAAAGCTGGGATATTTCTCCATCAACGGCTTCAGCATCCGAATCTGCTCAAAGTGCCCACCGGAGGAAGACGCAAAGCAAAGCTTTGGCTGCTTATGGGACTGTTTCATATGCTTGTCCTCCCTGCCCGCTTCTGCCGGGCAGCTGCGGTATTTCCAAGATCATGTTATTATACTGCCAATTTTTCCCCGCGTCAATTCTTTTCTGCAGACTCCGCCGTGACGGCGTAGGGGTTTTCGTACATGGCTTTCAGATTTTCGAGTCGATTGTACCGCTCGCCGATACAAAACTCCTTGGACCAGGTCATGTAATAGGCCCAGGGGATCCGGCTTTCCGCCAGCATCCGGATGTCCGGCAGATACCCGACCTCCGCCAGGGCGGCCACCTTGTTTTTCGAGGTACCCGCCGCCAAAACCCGGTAGTCTTCGGCGTAATCCGTAGGGGCATATTCCGGCAGGTACACGTCCACGGACACCACATCCACCCGGTCGTCTCCGGGGTAGGCCGCCCGGACGGGGCAGTTCCAGACCCACAGCAGGTTGTGCAGATCCTTGTCCCGGGTGTAATAGTCGAACATCAGATCATAGAGCTTCGACGCCACCACCGGCCCCTTCCTTCCCCACCAGAACCAGGTGCCGTAGGACTCGTGGAAGGGGCGCCAGAGTACCGGGATCTGCTCGTCCTGAAATTTTCGCAGCTCGGCGGCGATCACGTCCATGTCCCGATAGAAAACCGCCCGCTCGCCGCTTCCCTCCAGGAGTACCCGCTCCGGGTCAAAGTCCGTGTACTCGGCGTAAAAGCTCTTGTCCCGGCCGCCCATAGGCGAAAACCAGTGGAAGGACAGGGTCACGATTCCCTTTTCCTCTTTTGCCCAACGGCGGGCGGTCTCCATGGTACCCCGATTTTCCCGCACCTCGGTCAGGCAGGCTTCAGAAGCGTCATCTTCGTTGATATTCGGGCTGTAGGCCAGCATTTCAAAGCCCCGGAGAGCGGGCTTTTTCCCGGTGTGGCGGAAAATATAGTCGATCTCCTCCATGGGGTTGGTCTGGGTGTGCTGGCCGGTGAGGATGCCGTGGCCGCTGATGTCGGACAGGTAATTCAGAAGGCTTCTTGCCTCCGGCGTGGCTTTGGGGTCAACGGGCTGCTGCATGGCGATTCCTCCGACTTTCTTTTCCTGAATTATACCCTACCATTGGAAAGAATTCAAGTGCACTTCCCCGTCAGGTCTTTTCATTTTCCGTTATTTATGATATACTGGGAGAAATTTTGGAGAAAAGGAAGGATTTTTATGAAAGCGGAGCGGAATTTTCCCCGGCTCATCATCACCGCCAAGGGCACCCGGTGGGTGGAGCAGGGACACCCCTGGATCTACGAGGGGGAGGTCATCCGCCAGGAGGGAGACTGCGAAAACGGCGGTCTCATGGACGCGGTCAGCGAAAAGGGCAAGTATTTAGGCACGGGCTTTTTCAGTCGGCACAGCAAAATTCGGCTCCGGCTGCTGTCCCGGAACGCCAACGACCGGTTTGACGCCGCCTTCTGGCAGCGTCGGCTCCAATACGCCTGGGACTACCGGAAGACCGTTATGCAGGGCGACATTTCCTGCTGCCGGGTTATTTTCGGGGAAGCCGACGGCTTTCCCGGGCTGACGGTGGATCGGTTTTCCGATCTGCTCGTCACCCAGACCCTTTCCATTGGTATGGAGCGGGTGAAGGACATCATTTTCCCGGCTCTTGTGAAGCTTCTCCGGGCGGACGGCCAGGATATCCGGGGCATTTTCGAGCGCAACGACGTGGCCATCCGGGAGCTGGAGGGCATGGCGCAGAACAAGGGCTGGTACGTTCTCCCCGGAGAAACGCCTCCGGAAAGCCCGGTGACGGAAATCTGTGAAAACGGGGTGTATTATGCCGTTGACGTGGAAAACGGCCAGAAAACCGGCTTTTTCCTGGATCAGAAGTACAACCGGCTGGCTATCGCGAAGCTTTCCAAGGGAAAACGGGTGCTGGACTGCTTCACCCACACCGGCTCCTTCGCCCTGAACGCCGCCAAGGGTGGGGCGGAGCACGTCACCGCCGTGGACATCAGCGCCTCCGCCATTGAAATGGCTCGGCAGAACGCCCGGCGGAATGGTTTGGAAGACCGGATGGATTTTGTCACCGCCGATGTTTTCGATCTGCTTCCGGAGCTGGCCGCCCAGGGCAGAACCCCCTATGACTTCATTATTCTCGACCCGCCCGCCTTCACCAAGTCCCGGAAAACCGTGGGCAGCGCCCAGCGGGGGTACAAGGAAATCAATCTGCGGGCGTTGAAGCTGCTGCCCCGGGGCGGGTATTTCGCCACCGCGTCCTGCAGCCACTTCATGCCCTCGGAGCTGTTCGTGAAGATGCTCCGCGCGGCGGCACTGGACGCGGGGGTGGAGCTGCGGCAGATCGAAGCCCGGCAGCAGGCTCCGGATCATCCCATTTTGTGGAACGTCCCGGAGACGGATTATCTGAAGTTTTATATTTTCCAGGTGGTCTGAGTATGAAAAGGTGCCCCACCCACGGCGCACCGAAATAGAAAATGTCATTGCGAACCAGTGTCGCAACACTGGTGTGGCAATCCGTTTCTCCCCAGCTCCCACTTTGGGGGAGCTATCACGAAGTGACTGAGAGTTTTTCCCTTTTCAAGACACCTTTCCAATAGGTAAAGGCCGGAAGCGACCTCATCCGCCCTTCAGGCACCATGCACTGTGGTGCAGTTGCCACTGGCAATTGATGAATTTTAACTCGCTGCGCGGAACACCACTCTCTCAGGGGAATGCAAGGGGGACGGATTGCCACACCAGTCTGCGGACTGGTTCGCAATGACATATTTTTCAAAAAATGTGCGCCGCATGAACATGCGGCGCACTTGGTTTATTCACAGCAGGCGGCCTTGACGATCTCCCAGAGGGAGGCCTGGTCAGGATAGAACTCATAGTACTTCTCCCCCAGAAGCAGCTTGCCGTCAGCATAGCGGATGGGCGAAATATCGGCGTTGTCCAGCTGGGTCACAAGGTCGGACAGCTGCTGGGCGGTCATATCGGACTGTAGAAAGTCGCTGAGCGTTTCCAGCAGCTTCATGGTAAAATCCGAATCGGTATTGATGGCTTCCCGGGCGCAGGCCTGGAAGCTGTCCATATAGGCTCGCTGACGCTTCATCCGAGCCAGGTTCGTGTCGTTTTCCAGCACCATCCGGGCGCGGACGAACTTCTCCGCCTGACTGCCGGTAAGCCGAAGGGTCTGACCCGCCTGGAAGGCCGGGTCAACTGCCGTCAGATCCTCCTCAATGGTCACGGGAACGCCCCCAACCAGGTCATTCAGAGGTGCCACCGCAGTCATGGGAATCTGAATGTAATTGTCAATGGGCAGGTCGAACAGCAGCCCCGACACCGCGTCCACGGTGTTTTCACAGCTCTTCCTGCCCCCGTCGCCATAGTTGAAGGCCAGGCACAGCTGCTTGACCTCGGTTCCGCCGTAGTCCCCCAGCACGTCCAGCCAGGGCACGTCGGTCATGGTGTCCCGGTTCAGCTGGATCAGCTGGGCAGTGCCCGCGTCCCGGTCGAGAGCCAGCAGCATGAGAAAATCCGCCTGGTTGTGGTTATAGAACCGCTTGACCCCCTCGGTCTGCTCCTCATATTTTTCCAGGGTGTCCGTGCCGATGAGCAGTACGGTCTGCAGGTGGGCTTTCAGGGGGTACTCCTGACCCTGATAGGTCAGGGCTTTGGACTTGACCTCGGCATTGACGGCCGCGCCCGCGTTTTCAATGGGCGTTTGCGCGGTCTGCTTGTGGGCAAACAGAACCCCCAGCAGTATGGTACCCAGCAAAACTGCACACAGCAGCAGCAAAACGATTTTTTTCATACCAACTCTCCTTCCAGCTCCAGAAGCCCGGCGGCGTTTTCCTGGAGAACTCGAAATTCCGCCTCAGCCCCCGCCGCCCGAACCACCCGGCGCACCAGACCCAGATTGGGGGCACGATCGAATAGGTTGTGGCAATCCGAGCCAATCAGATGGATTTTTCCTTTCTTCAGATTCCGGATGGCGGCCTTTTCCCGCTTTTTATCCAGGAAATAGCTGCCGTTGACCTGCACCAGCAGCTCCCGCTCCAGCACCCGGTCAATGAGACCGTTGTCGTCCAGCATTTTCATGTATCGATCCACATGGGCAATGACCGGCTTTCGTCTGAAATTCTCCCCCAGGCTGACGATCTCATCGAGCATATCGTCCGACCAGGGAGCCATAGGCGGCTCGATCAGAATGACCCGTCCGGCGATGGACAGCTCCGCCACCTCCTGAGCCTGGCTGATGCCGGGGAAATACAGCACCTCCGCCCCGGGGATGATCCGGGGGTAAACCTCTGTGCTGCAAAGCATCGCCTCCCGAAGTGCCTGCAGCCGCCGTCCCCGGCGCAGGAGAAAAGCCTTGGGATTTTCCTGATAGGCGTAAAAATGAGAGGTGCTCACCACCGCGTCCACCCCCTGCTGAAAGCACTGGTTCAGCATTTCCAGGCTTTCCCGGAGGCTCCTGGGGCCGTCATCCATCCGGGGCAGCACATGGCTGTGAAAATCGATCATAGAGAACCTCCTTTCCGCAATTCGGGTCAGCGCGCGGTACGTTACCGTGGCGCAGAAATTATCAGTGACAGCATATCACAGAAATTATCCAATTGCAAGAGGAAGCTGGCCTTTCTACCAAAGCTAAACGCAGCGTGGAGAAACGGATTGCCACACCAGCGTGCGCTGGTTCGCGATGACAAGCGTATCCTTCGGTCTTTCTAAGGAAACTCTGAATAAATCGTCTGCGGCTGAACGACGGATCTTTTGCTCCCAGACTGCGGTTCTAAAAACGGGAAATACATACAGTATTCCTCCGTTTTTAGAACCTTGCCTGGAAACAAAGCCTCTCGCCGTCAGCGCTTGCCGATTTCATCAGAGCGTCCCTAAATATGCAAACGAGCCAGTCCCGAAGGACTGGCTCGCCGCCACAGAAAGGAAATTACTTGGTGAAGATCGCCACAGGGCCTTCTACCAGGCCGTTGATGGTGGCAGTGCCGTCCGCGTTGATGGCAGACTTCAGCTCCACCCACTTGCCGTCCAGATACTGCTTCACAACCAGCTCGGTGATCCCCTTGATCTCCACGGCCACATCTACAGGGCTTTCCTTGCCCACAATGTGGCACCAGCAGAAATACTGGGTCTTCATGCCGGTGGGAGCGGCATCCTTCAGCTTGGTCTGAGCCTCAGCAAAGGTGGCCTGAGACTCCTTGGATAGCTTCTCGGCATCCTCAACGGCGATAAACTCCACATACCCCTTGCTCTCATCCGTCAGCTTGGGAAGATCGGCAGTGGTCGTAGAGCTGGTCTTGCCACCTACAGGGCTGGAAACCGCGTAAGCGGGAACCGCCATGCCGATGACAAGCACCACGGCCAAAAGCATTACAAGTGCTTTCTTCATATGAATTCCTCCTTTCCCTGAGATTTGTATTCGACTGCCCGAAGGCAGGGAATGCCAATTATTTTTGTTTCTGCTCGTACCGGTAGCCGTAGCTATAGCGGCTGCTGTACTGATAGTGCTTGGACGCGCCCTCGACACAGCCGTTCAGCACGAAGCCCAGCACATGGGCATTGGCGTAGTGCAGCTGCTCCATACACTCCTCCAGCACATACCGGGGGCAATGACCCTCCCGGAGAACCACCAGCATCCCGTCCACATACTTGGATACGTTCACCGCGTCCACCACCGCGTTTACCGGGGGCAGATCCACCACCACATAGTCAAAGGCGTTGGCGGCGGCCTCCAGCAGCTTCTGATACCGACCGGAGTTCAGCTTTTCCACCGGGTCTTCGGGGATCGTGCCGCCGGGGATCAGGTCGAAAAAGGTCTTATCCGCGGAGCTGTTATAGCGAACCACCGTATCATTCAGGGCAGTCCCCCCAGCCAGCACCTCCGAAAGGCCCGGAGCCAGACTGGCACCCACAATGTCGTGGATGGCGGGACGGCGCATGTCGCTGTCAATGAGCAGAACGGTTTTGCCCAGCTCCGCCAGGCTGTAGGCCAGGTTCACGGACACGGTGCTCTTGCCCTCGGAGGGCTGGGCACTGGTGATGCCGATGATCTGACCCTTCTTATCGGTTTTCTCTCCCAGGCCGATCAGGACATTGGTACGCAGACGCTTGAAGGCCTCCCGGCCGGAATAGGTCAAAAATTCGCAGACCTTGCCGGTACGGCGGGGATCCTTCTTTGCCCCGGAGGGGGTGTTAAGCACCTTGCTTTCTGCCATTGTCTGCGCCTCCCTTCTGCTTGCTCTTCGCAGGCGCGTAGTAATAGTCGGAATAGTAGCCGTTCTTCTTCTCGGACTGGCGCATATCCGGGATCATGCTCAGAACCTGCACATCCGGGTACATCTCCCGCAGGTCGTCGGCGCACCGGATCATTTCCCTGGACTTATCGTTGAACAGGAAGTTCACCACCACCACTGCCGCCGCCAGAAAGCCGCCTGCCAGAATGCCCATGGCGGTGTTCTTCACAAGACTCGGCCCGGAACGGTGGGCGGGAATGATGGCGTAGTCCACGATGCGCACGGAGCTGCCGTCCACGATCTCCGCGATCCGGTCAGGCAGTAGCTTGGCAATCGTATTGGCGATCAGCTCCGCCTCGGCAGGGTCGGTGCTGGTGACGGTGATCTCAAAGGCGCCGGTGTTGCTCACGCCCTCGGCCTCCACCATTTCTCCCAGCTCCGTGGGAGTGTAGCTCAGCCCTGCCTCCTTGATCACGTCCTCCATGGTGGTTCTGGATTCCAGAATGTAGATGTACACGCTGACCAGAGAATTGGAGGCGGACAGCTCGGAGGTGGAAATGGAGAAGCTGGTCTGCCCCAGGCTGAAGGAGCTGTTGTTGACGTACATGGAGGCCATGGCCTGATAGGTAGGCTCGATCAGGAAGGCGGAAACGCCGAAGGCCGCGGAGCCAAGCAGCACGGCGACCAGCGCGATGATCAGGATGTTCTTCCAGATCGCCTTGGCAAGCTCCAGAAGGTCGATGGTATCTTCTTCCGTATACTGCATAGTAAATCCTCTTTCTTTCCCGGGTGTCAGTTGGCGTTGATGAGCTTGGTGAAGTAATCCGGATCCTCCTTCAGCAGCTCCTGGGTGGATTTCTCCAGACCCAGCTCCTGCCGAACCTCCTCAAAGTAGCCTAGCCGATCCATCCGATCGTAGACCAGCTTGCCGATGAGCCGGTAAGCCGCGCCGTTCAAGTCCGCGCCGGTGGCATTGCTGCGGAAGATGGAAGGAACCTTGCCCTGCTGGATCAGCTGCTTGTCCTCCTGGCTGAGAGAAAGCCTGGCGTCCGTCGCGCCGTCCACCATCAGGTACTTGCGCACGTTGATATAGTGACTGCCGAAGGCCTGGAGCATGGCGGAATCCAGGGTGTCCATGGTGGTGCTGTCCGCATTGGTCCAGGAGCCCCGCAGGGTGCAGGGGCCCAGCACCAGATAGCGATCCGGGTTGACGTTCTGCCGGGCAAGCAGGGTCTTGGTGTCCTCCACCAGCTGAGAAGCACTGGTATACTCCCCGTAGGTGCCCAGCCAGACCACATGGATGTAGTTCCGGTATTCGTCGGTGCAAGCAGCGATGACCTGCGTGCCGGCCTCCACCTCCACCTCGCTGCCCGGCTCCAGCCGGGTGAAGTCATAGGTGTACTGGCCGTAGGACTGGGAAACCAGGCTCAGGGTGCCCTGAACACCGCAGATGGTCACCGGGTTCAGTCCGGCGTTTCCGGCGGTCAGGGGATTGACCTGCTTCTTGTCCACAGAGCTGATGCTCAGGCTCACCGCCTCACAGGTTGCCGGGATGGTAAAGGCCTTGGACACAATGTAAGGCCTTACGCCGCTGCGGCCCAGCACCGTGGCACTGTCCTCCATGCCCGCGCCCATATTCACCACGGGAACGGTCAGGGTATAGTCATCCCAGTCCACCCGGGAATCGTAATCCTGGGGATTGGTCACCGTGGAACGGAAGTCGTACACGTCGCACAGATAAATATTGATGTACTTCTGCAGAATCACCGGGTAGGACACATTGCCGGAGGAACCGGCGGTCAGGCTGTCACCCCAGCAGACGATGCCGGGCAGATATTGCTGAGCGGTCTGCATGTCTGTGTCATAGCCCTGCTGGATCACGTCCAGATTTTCCTGGCGCACCTCGCTCAGCTCCTGCTGCTGGCTGGAGCTCTTGGATTCCAGCAGCTCATCCTCGGCGTCGATCTGCTTTTTCACCTGGAGCATGGTCACCAGTAACGCCGCTGCCGCAACCACCAGTACCACGAAAATCACAACATTGCGTATCCAGGCTTTCTTGGTTTCGTTTTCCCACATATGTCTATACTCTCCGTCGTTTTTCGGAATGATGTGTAATTTTTCAAAGGGCACACCATGCCTACCGTCTCATACTGTGTTATCATACCATATCTTTTCAGAAAATCAACACCTAACTGAAATATTAGTAAAAAATATTTGATAGCCCCTGCTTTTCCCCGGAAAAATGTGCATCTTTACCCATAACTTTTTCCGGCATTTGTGCCAGATTCCAGGCTGGCCTTCAGGCGGTTTCCTGCGTTTTCCGGGTTGTCTGCATAAAATGCCGCTATAAACAGAATTTATTTGATCCTATTGCATCTGTTCCAGATATATGCTAAGATATGCGAAGTTTTAATTCCATTTTCGCTTTTAATTCCGCTTATAATATCATTTTCAGGAGGTAACACATGAAAAAGCTTTCCCCCGCTCTTCTGGCGGAAACCGTCCGCGCCCGGCGCAAGGAAAAGCACCTGACCCAGGCTCAGCTGTCGGAGCTCACCGGCATCAACCGCTCCATGCTGGGCAGACTGGAAAACGAAACCTACAAGCCCTCCCTCGATCAGCTGGAGGCTCTGGCGCAGGTGCTGGAATTTGAAATACCGGATCTCTATCAGGAAGAGCCCAGGCCAAAGGCCGCCCCCGCAAGGCGATACCGCGTGGCCGTGGCCGGAACGGGCTATGTGGGTCTGTCTATCGCCACCCTGCTCGCCCAGCACAACCACGTCACCGCCGTGGACATTCTCCCGGAGAAGGTGGAACTCATCAACCGGCGCAAGTCTCCCATTCAGGACGAGTACATCGAAAAGTACCTGGCGGAAAAGGAGCTTGACCTGACCGCCACCCTGGACGGCGAGAGTGCCTACCGGGACGCGGACTTCGTGGTCATCGCCGCCCCCACCAACTACGACAGCAAGAAAAATTACTTCGATACCTCCGCGGTGGAAGCGGTCATTGAGCTGGTACGCAAAGTGAATCCCAAGGCCGTTATGGTCATCAAGTCCACCATTCCCGTGGGCTACACCGTCTCCGTCCGGAAGAAGTACCACACCGACCGGATCCTGTTCAGCCCGGAGTTTCTCCGGGAATCCAAGGCTCTGTACGATAATCTGTACCCCAGCCGGATCATTGTCTCCTGCGATGCGGGCACCCGGAAAGAGGCGGAAGTCTTCGCCTCTCTTTTGCAGCAGGGAGCCATCAAGGAGAATATCCCCACCCTGTTCATGGGCTTTACCGAGGCCGAGGCGGTGAAGCTGTTTGCCAACACCTATCTTGCTCTGCGGGTGAGCTATTTCAACGAGCTGGACACCTACGCCCTGGCCAAGGGGCTGTGTACCAAGGACATCATCGACGGCGTATGCCTGGATCCTCGTATCGGCAGCCACTATAATAACCCCTCCTTCGGCTACGGCGGCTACTGCCTGCCCAAGGACACCAAGCAATTGCTTGCCAACTTTGAAAATGTGCCCCAGAACATGATGAGTCAAACCGCACCCGGAAGGATTTCATCGCCGAACAGGTGCTGGAGATTGCCGGCGGGTACGAAGCCAACGATGCCTGGAGTGCCAAAAAGGAGAAGGAGACCGTGGTAGGCGTGTACCGGCTGACCATGAAGGCAAATTCTGACAATTTCCGCCAGTCCGCCATCCAGGGGGTCATGAAGCGGATCAAGGCCAAGGGGGCGACCGTCATCATCTACGAGCCCACCCTTCCGGACGGGGAGACCTTCTTCGGCTCCCGGGTGGTCAACGACCTAGCCAAGTTCAAGCGGCTCTCCGGCTGTATCCTGGCCAACCGGTACGACAGCTGCCTGGACGACGTGAAGGAGAAGGTCTATACCCGGGATATCTTCAAGCGGGACTGACTTGGTCTTCCTCCGAGAGCGGAAGACTGGGACACGAATTGCCACACCAGTGACATCTGTCGCTGGTTCGCAATGATACGCGTTATTCGATGACACACGATAATTAAGGCAGCACCGCACAATTCAGCAAAAATCCCGGCTGAGATTTCTGGCCGAATTGTGCGGTGCTGCCCTATTTCTTCGCAATATGCGCAAGAAAATCCGCGATGCAGCTGTTCCAATAGACCCAGTCATGCCGCCCATGCCCATCCCGGAAGGAAACGGAAAAATTGTTTTCCACCAACGTATCCCGCAACCGGCAGTTCATATCATAGTTGGCAGTATCCTCCAGTCCGCAATACACATACGCTTCCGGCTTGATCTCCGCCGACTTTAACGAGGCCGCCAGTGCGTACAAATCATCATCAGGCCGCATATTCCGGGTGCCGTCAAAAATCAAATCATATCGGAAAAAGCCAAAGCCCATGGCTTGCATTCTCGGTTCCAGCGTCACCGGATCCACCGCGCCGGACAGATCCGCGAACGCTCTGTAGCACTCCGGGCAGGACAGTGCCGTATGGGTCGCGCCGTAGCCGCCCATGGACGGGCCGGCAATAAATCGTTCCTCCCGGCAGGTGCTGACCGGGAATATCCGCTCGATAAAAGCCGGCAGCTCCTTGGCGATGAAGTCGAAATAATTCTGTCCGTAACGTGCGTTCACATAGAATCCGTTCTGCCCCGATGGCATGACCACCGCGACACCGGCCTTCTCCGCCAGAGCTTCGATATTCGTGTGCCGCAGCCACGCGGTATGGTCGTCCAGCGCACCGTGAAGGAGGTACAGGACGGGATATGGCTTGACCGGTGCGTAAATTTCTTCCAGTGTCATGCCAATGCAGTCATTTTCCGGAACGGATGGGATCAGCACATCCACATCCACATGATTCAAAAGGGTCTTAGAGAAAAAATTGCAGTGAGAAAGTATCATGATCGTTTTCCTTTCATGCGCCTGACCGCTACAGAATCAGGATCCGCCGAAATCCGACCCGCGTCGCAAGAGCCTCCAGTCCGGCCATCGCTTCCATGGAGGGCGGCGGCCAATCGGAAAGCGGTCCTTTTACCCCAAAGGGACGAAAACGGATCAGCTTCAGCAGCACCTTTTCCGTCTGTTTCGGTCCCAGTGTCTCCGCGATGCCAAGAATGCAGTGCTCCGCGTCCACGCAGCCGGGTGCGTAGACGATGCGAACCTCCTCCAGCTTTCCCTGTTGGGACAGCCAGAGGAGATTCTTTTTTACATTTTTGCCGTCTCCTCCGGTCAGTGTGAAGAAGGCCTCCGGATCCCAGCTTTTCACGTCCAGCATAACACCGTCGCACAGTGCCATAAGCCCGGAATACCAGCTCAAATCTATGGTTCCGTTGCAATCCATCAGTGCCGTCAGATGCTTTTTTCTTGTCAAAGTGAACAATTTCTCGAGAAAATCCGGATACAGGCTGCACTCCCCACCGGATACGGTGATTCCACGGATAAAAGGAAGGCTCTCGCAAACCTTCTCAAATACCTGCTCTGGTGTCATCTCCGTCACTTTGGGGGAAGCATGATTCGGGCAGATCCGGATGCACCGGTCACACTCCAGGCATTTCCCCACCGCCCAGCGAACCCTGCCGTTGTCCATGGTCAGTGCCTTTCCGGGGCATTCTTCCACGCAGGTGCCGCAGTTCTGGCACAGATTCTGCGTTTCCGGATTGTGGCAATAGGCGCAGTGGATATTGCACCGCTGAAAGAATATCGCCACCCGGTTGCCCGGTCCGTCTACAACACTATAGGGCAGTATCCTGTTGATCGGCGCGGTCAACTGCTCAGACATGGCGAACCTTCCTGTCCTTCAGCCGGTTCAGCCTGTAGTTGCTGCTGCCGTTGATCACATTGTCCTGAAGAGCAATGTCTCCGTTCTCATACTTTTGCAGGTCGCTGCGCTTGACGAGATAGCCGGTGATCCGCACCATATCTCCATCCGCACCGTAAAACGCGCAGTATTTGTCCCCGATAGAGAACGCACCCTTGACAATATCCAGCAAACCACCGGGATTCCGCTCCGCTGTGGCGTCAAAGGGAAAAATGTCACTGCAGCCCGTGGGAAAGAATCGATGGAACCGCGCACTGTGGCGCAGGTGGTTCAGCAGGTTTTCCGGCTCGTCTCCCACCGTGATCCGCACGCCCGAAGTCACTCCCACATCCGTGGCCAGCCCTGCCTGGGCGTGCAGCAGGAAATGTCCATGGCCAATCTCCGAATAGTTAGCTTCGAAGCGAGCCACGAAGTTCTGAATGATCCTCATGATCCGATCCGCCAGATCATCCGCCTCCGGATCTCTGCCATATTTCAGGCCCCGATCTGCCAGAAGCAAATCGACGCAATCGCACAGACCCGCCACGCCGTACATCCCCACAAAGCGCTCCCGCTCAATCAGACCCTCTTCCGCCAGAAAATCCCGCTGGAAGAAATTGGATTTCTCCACCAGAAAGCTGACCCGGGCATTCATGTACTCCCCCAGCGTCTTACAGGCATCCGGCAGCAACTCCTCCAGAAACATGTCCACGCCGTCGGCCATTTTTGCAAGCCTTGGCAGCACCAGTCGGGATAGCGTATATGCCCCGCCTCGCAGCGGCAGAATATTATAGCAGGAAGAAATCCCATAGTCAAAGCTGTAGGTATCCTTATGGGCTTTGTGATTGCAGATCGCGGGATTGCCGCACTTCAGCGAACAGCGGATCGCCGCTTCCGCAAAGTCATCCGGCGTAATGTCTGCGTCATATTTCAGAGTCAAGTTCGGTGTATC
>ERZ808262.156-NODE-156-length-51336-cov-4.224625_pt1 | contig 51336 bp, 47 predicted proteins | sample MGYA00520895_ERZ808262 | MGnify/ENA primary metagenome ERZ808262 (study PRJEB31516, sample SAMN03275588) | gut metagenome | biome: mammalia-associated habitat; material: feces | host: Papio cynocephalus | place: Kenya | collected 2012-08-02 ... | reverse complement strand
GTGGGGAGCCTGGGGCAGGGCGTAGAACTTGCCGGGATGGTTCCGGGCAGGCACCAGGTAGTCTCTCGCGCCCTCAGGCGAAGAAGCGGTCAGAATGGGGGTGGTGATCTCCAGGAAGCCCTTCTCGGTCATGAGCCGGCGCAGCTCCGCCACCACCTGGCAGCGCAGAACGATATTGCTCTTGACGGCAGGGTTGCGCAGATCCAGGAACCGGTACTTGAGGCGGGTATTTTCGTCCGCCTCCTTGGACTTGTTGATCTCAAAGGGCAGTTGGTTGTGAATACACTTGCCAAGCACCTCGATCTTCTCCGGAACCACCTCAATTTCACCGGTGGGAAGCTTGGGGTTCTTGCTCTCCCGCTCCCGGACGACACCGGTGACGGACAGGGTGGACTCCTTGTTGATGGGCTTGATCCGCTTCATCATGTCCTCGGTCTCGATAACCACCTGGGTAGTACCGTAGTAGTCCCGGAGCACACAGAAGGCAAAGTTCGCGCCCACCTCCCGGACGTTTTCCAGCCAGCCGACAATGGTCACGGTCTTGCCGGCATCGGAAAGCCGGAGCTGGCCGCAGTTATGTGTTCTGGATTGCATCATAGAAAGGATCCTCTCTCTTCTGAATTTAGCCCGTATATTATCCCACAATCTTGGTGGCTTGTCAACAAAAACCGGGCTTCTCAGGCAAAAAAGTCACGGCAGGCCGATAATACGGCCTGCCACGACAGGCATATCATGATTTTTCCTCCGACAGTGCCTCCAGGTACTTTTCTAAGTACACCTTCTGGACGGCGGCAATGATGCAGGTGGAGATCAGCCGCTTTTCATCGGAATTGGTATCCGGGAACACCTCCGCCGTGTCCGTCAGATCGAAGGTAAAGAGCAGCAAAGACTCAAATTCCCGGACAAAATAGTCGTAGGCTCGCTGGACGGTGTAGGTATCCTGCTGAATTTTCAGGAAGCTTGCCAGCGCGTCCAGGCTCAGCACGCTTTTGCAGATGGCAATGAAAATCAGGTAGGCAATCTGATCCCGGCTGTACTGCTTCTTCACCGGACTGCCGATGAGACCCTTTTTCACATAGTTGCTGATCATGGAGCCGGTGAGCACCCCGTCCCCCAGGGGCATCAGGCTGTTATTGATGTATTTTGCCGCCTGCACCAGGTAAAGCCCCACGTCGGGAATCTCCTGATACCGGGGCAGGTGAAAATTGCGGTAGTCTTCCGCGATTTTTTCGTTAATTCGCTGATTCATTTCCATCACCCCGGGTCATTATACCCGGGAAAGCGTCGATTGTCAATATCCGAAAACTTATTTTAAGATTCTCTTGACATTGACATCGGTTGTTGCTACAATGATAATCGGTTATTGAAAAACCGATGAATAGAGATGGCGAGGCATGACCATGAAATTTAGAATTGTAACGGACTCTTCCTCCAATGTGCTGAGTCTTCCCCATGAGGACTACGGCTGCGTACCCATGAAGATCGTAGCCGGGCGGGAATATGTGGACGCACCGGGGCTGAACATCGCCCAGATGGTGGAGGATCTGAAAGGATATAAGGGAAAGACCGGCTCCTCCTGCCCCAACGTAGGCGAGTGGCTGGAAGCTTTCGGCGATGCCAAGTATGTCTTCGGCATTACCATTACCAAGCACCTGTCCGGCAGCTACAACGCCGCCAGACAGGCGGCGCAGACCTACATGGAGGAGCATCCTGACCGGCGAGTGTATCTGTTCGACTCCCTGTCCGCCGGCCCAGAGTCCATGATGATCGCGGACAAGATCCGTCAGTGCGAGGCGGCGGGGGATGATTTCGACACCACCATCGCCAAGGTGCTGGACTATCACAATCACACCCACACCGTTTTCTGCGCCGAGTCCATCAACAATCTGGCACGGAACGGCCGGGTTTCCCTGGCGGTGGCGAAGCTTGCCGGCATTCTGGGCATCCGCATCATCGGCGAGGCTCAGGGCGGTCAGATCGTGGCCATCCACAAGCCCAGAGGGGAGAAAAAGGCACTGCTTACCATGGTGCAGGTGGTGAAGGAGCGGGGCTTCCGGGACGGCGGGCTGATTCGCATTGCCCACTGCTTTGCCGACGACAAGGTGCAGGCGTTCATGGCGAAAATCCGGGAGGATTTCCCCCGCGCCCGATTCCTCGTGGAGCCTACCACCGCCCTTTGCAGCTACTATGTGGAGTACGGCGGATATATCGTAGGCTTCGAGGGCAGCTTCAACGCCCATAATGATAACTCTAAATTCTAGTAGAAGTTTTGAAAAGCCTTGTAGGGGTGGTGCTCCGCGCAGCGGATTCAAATCGAATCATTGCCAGTGGCAATGACACCGCAATTTATCGGCCATTGGCCGCCCGTTTTCTTTGAAAAAGCTCTGAAAACCGCGGATGGTCAATGATCCCCACCAGACTGCAAAAACCGTGTCATTGCGAACCAGTGACCGATGTCACTGGTGTGGCAATCCGTAACCCCTGAAACCCTTTGAAGTAATAGACATTTTAGGGGAAACGGATTCCCACACCAGTCTGCGGACTGGTTCGGAATGACACCGTATTTTTCAAGCTTTTTTGACACACTGTGGGGCACTGCGTTCGCAGTGCCCCTATTAAACATTTTCAAATTTCTTATTCTTTCGGCTTCTCCTCGGTGGCTTCCTCCGGGGTTTCTTCAGCGGCGGCCTTCACCGCTGCCTCCGCCGCCACCCGGTTGACGAACAGATCCGCCGGGTCGTGGGGCAGGAAGTGCTGCCACAGCAGCGCGCCCACGGCAATGACACAGGTCAGCCCCGCCAGCACCTGGCTCACCCGGAAGGGACCCCAGTACAGGCTATCCACCCGCAGACCCTCAATGAAGCACCGACCCAGGCCGTACCAGGCACTGTAGCCCAGGGCGATCTGGCCGTCGTACTTCCGGCGCTTGGACAGGAAGTGCAGCAGCACGAAGCCGATGAGGTTCCAAACGGATTCATACAGGAAGGTGGGGTGATAGTACTCCCACTGGTTCGTCACCGTGTTGTATAGACCCATCCGGAAGAAGCTGCTCGTCGCCGCGCCGAAGGCCTCCCGGTTGAAGAAGTTCCCCCAGCGACCCAGAATCTGGCCGATGAGAAAGCCCAGCAATGTAATGTCCAGCACGGTGGTGACCCGGAGCTTTTTCACCTTGCACAGCACCGCCACGCCGATGATTGCACCGATGACGCTGCCATAGATGGCGATGCCCCCCTCCCAGATGGCAAAGACGGACAGGGGATTATCCGCATAGTCCTTCCAGGAGAAAATCACATAGTAAATTCGCGCGCAGATGATGGCGAAGGGGGTGATCCACAGCACCCCGTCCAGGATGTCGTCCTCCTTCAGGCCGAACGCCCTGCTTCTGCGGCAGGCGTACAGCACGGCGAGAATCAGCCCCAGGCCGATGCAGATGCCGTACAGATGGATGGTCAGAGGCCCCAGCTGAAAATATCTGGGCGGGTTCATTTCCAGCCCCAGGAAGGGGAAGGAAATGGAAGAATAATCAGCAGGATTCATAGGTTTTCTCTCCTTTCGCAATCGGTTCAATGACGGACAGGCAGCACCGCTCCTCGGTCACTACCCGCTTCAGGAAATCCCGGATTTCCCGCGCCTCGATCTGCCGGTAAATTTCCGGGAAGCGGAAGTAATCAAAATCGGAAAAATGGTAGGCGCAGAGCCGGAAGCAGGTGGCGTCGAAGCTGTCCAGACTCCGGATGCGCCGCCCCAGTGCACTGCGCTTCATCCGCAGAAAGTCCTTCTCCGGCACACCCTTCCGGACAATTGCTCCGGCCTGCTCCAGAATAGCCCGGCGGACTTTCTCCGGCTCGTAGCTGTCCCCGGCGCACAGGAGCATGGCGCAGCCGTCAATGGTCTCGAAGCCGCCGCCGAAGGAGGAATCGATGATCCCCTCCTCGTACAGCCGCAGATACAGCTCCGAGGATTCGCCAAACAGAGCCTCCGCCGCCAGGTCGGCAACCATTTCCTCCCGGATGGCATCATCTCCCCGACCCAGCGGCTCGCACTTGAAGGCCAGGTTGAACATGGGCATAGCCACCTCCATCCGGCCTGTGACCTCCTTTTGCGGGCAGGTCATGTCCTCACGGGGCAGGGGCTTTTTCTGCCCTACCGGGGCAGGCTCGGTGCCCACAATTTCCTCCGCCGCCCGGACGACCGCTTCCGGGTCAACGTCGCCGATGACGCACAGAAGCATATTCCCCGGGGCGTAGAAGGCTCGGTGGCAGTCGTGGAGGATTTCCGGGGTGATTTCCCGGATGGTTTCGCTGGTTCCCAAAATCGGCACCCGGATGGGGTGCTCCCGGTACATGGCCTGAACTAAGTTTTCAAAAATCACGCTGTCCGGCGCGTCCTCGTTCATGCCGATCTCCTGGTCGATGATCCCCCGCTCCTTCTCCACGCTTTCGGCGGTGAAATAGGGGGTGGACACGAACTCCAGCAGCAGGCGCAGACAGGCGTCGAAATTCTGCGTGCAGGAGAAGTAATAGGCGGTCATGTCGTAGCTGGTGAAGGCGTTGGTGCTGGCACCCAGCCGGGCAAATTCCGCGGAAACGTCCCGGTCGGGCAGGTCGAACATCTTGTGCTCCAGGTAGTGAGCCACCCCCGCGGGAGACCGGTAGTCCTTCCCGCCGAAGCGGTAGCGGGTATGGACAGAGCCGTAGTCCGTGACGAAGTAGGCAAGGCTTCTCGTAAAGCCCTTCCGGGGCACCACGCACACCGTCAGAGCGCTGGAAAGCTTCTGGCGATACATGGTCTCGTCCAGCTCCGGGTAATCAAAGCGGGTCATAGGCTCTCTCCTTTCAGGAAATAGGTGCTGTGCAAGCGTAGGCTTCTGGCGCAGCGCACCACGTCCGCCGCCTCTACCCGCTCCACCGCCCGGAGATATTCCTCCCGGGTAAGTGTCATGCCGCTTAAGGCGGCGGTGCTGTGGAAGCTTTCGATGGAGCCGGGAGAATCCAGCACCGCCCGGAGGCTGGAGGCAACGGCCTCCTTGGCGGCGGTCATTTCGCCCTCCGTAATGTCCCCGGCCTGGCAGGCCGCCAGCTGATTGAGAATCTCCTGCCGGGTGACAGTCTCCTTGTCAAAGTCAATGCCCGCGTTGGCAAGTAAGATGCCCTTGGCTCCGTAGTAGGTAGAATCGATGGAGTAGCAAAGGCTCATCTTCTCCCGAACGTTCTGGAACAGCTTGCTGGTCATGCCGCCGCCCAGCACCACGTTGCACACCTGCATGGCGGGCATTTCCGGGCCCCGGCTGGTGATGGGGGTAATGAAGCCCATGCACAGCTTACCCTGGGTCACGTCCATGGTCTGTGTGTAATCCCCCCTGGAGCCGGGGGTGAAGCCGGTCTGGGCGGGCAGCTTCTCAGGCCTCCGGGGCAGGCCGGCAATCAGAGCCTTGGCCGCCGCTTCCACTTCCTCCTCCGGGGCACTGCCTACATAGAACAGCTCGATGGGGCTGGTACGAAGAATGCCTTCATAATGCCGGGTCAAATCCTCCGGAGTGATGGCCGCCACGTCCTGGGGGTCTCCCAGCCGGGGTACGCCGAAGGAATCTCCGGCGCACATGTTCCGCAGCAGCCGGGTGATGGTATACACCCGCTTGTCGTTCCGGTCGGACTCAATGGTAGAAATCAGGTTTTTCTTCTCACTTTCCACGAAATCCGTCAAAAAGGCACCGTTTTCCTTGGGAGAATCCAGCAGCAGCTCCCGCAGAAATTCCAGCATGGGAGCAAAGACCTGATCTCCCGGCAGGGCGAACCGGTCGTCCATGAAGCCGCAGTACAGGCCGGTGGTCTGATAGTCCCCCACCCGGCGCACCAGGGGGCTCACCGCCCCGCCGTAAAGCTCGTCCAGCCGCTGGGTCACTGCCCGCAGATCGGGGCAGCGATTGGTGCCCCGCAGGAGTACCGTGGGAAGCAGGGCGTTTTTCGCCGCCTCCTCCCTGCGCATGGGCCGCGCCAGCTGGAAGCTGAAGCCGCCCTGCTTGAATCGGGTATCCCGGCAGCAGCGCAGGGTCACGCCGGGAGCGATGGTGGTGGTCTGAATCATACTGTTCTCCTGAAAACGCCGAAGCCCCGGCGTTGATTACAGGGTATTATATACCATTTTTTTCAAAATAGGAAGTAGGACACAAAAATTTAAGACTTTTCTGGTTGTGTTTTTTCCCCTTCTGCGATAGAATAGAGAAACTATGCAGAGAAAACGCAAGGAGGATTTCCTATGGCATGGCTGGAAATCACCGTGAACACCGCGTCCCGGGACGTGGAGGACGTGGCCGCCCGGCTCACCGCCCGGGGCTACTCCGATCTGGTCATTGAGGATCAGGCAGAATTTGAATCCTTTCTGGAGGAAAATCGAGCCTATTGGGACTATATTGATGAGGAATTTCAGGAAAAGCTGGAGGGGCTAAGCCGGATCCGGCTGTACCTGGAGGAGACGGACGAAGCCGGCCTTGCCCGGCTTCGGGAGACCGCCGCAGAGCTGAGGCTGACTCCGGAGGTCAGGCTCTTGCCGGAAACCGACTGGGCGGAAAGCTGGAAGGACAGCTATCCGCCCCAGGAGGTGGGGAAGAATCTGGTGGTGCTCCCCTACTGGCTGGCCAATGAGGAAACGGATCGGAAAAAGATTATTCTCGACCCGGGTCTGACCTTCGGCACCGGCGCCCACCCCTCTACCCAGATGGTTATGGAGGCCATGGAGCAGCGGGTGAAGCCCGGCTGGCACTGCCTGGACTTAGGCAGCGGCAGCGGCATTCTGTCCATCACCGCCCTGCGCCTGGGGGCGCAAACCGCCGTGGGGGTGGACATTGACCCCAAGGCCGAGGACATCGCCCGGGAGAACGCCGGCTACAATGGCTTTTCTTCCCCGGCCTTCACCGCCCTGACGGGCAACGTCACCGAGGACAAGGCTCTGATGGGTCGGCTGTCCGAACACAAATATGACCTGCTGCTTGTGAACATCGTGGCCGACGTGATCATCGGTCTTTCCCCGGTACTTCCGGATTTCATGGGTGAACACACCCTTCTCATCTGCTCCGGCATTCTGGACAGCCGTCTGGGCGACGTGACCGCCGCCCTGGAAAAGGCCGGGCTTACCGTAGGTGATGTCCGGGGCAAAGAGGAATGGCGGTGCGTGCTGGCGAAGCGGGAAGGAGGCATTTCATGAACATTCCCTACCGATATCAGCGGTTTTTGCGCCACCTGGGCATTATCGGTCTGATTTTTCTGCTGCTTTTCCTCATTGCCTGGATATGCTGGGTAGTCTGGCTCCAGCGGTATGTGGTCTACACCAGCGACGGCGTGAAGCTGGATTTCTCCCAGTCCTCCTACGACATTTCCGGCGTGGAGGCGAAAGCCCCGTCTGACAATGTGCAGATTTCCATTTTCTATAACGAGGGTGCCGATGCCATCGACACCGCCAAGGAAATGACCCAGCTGGCGGGCTACTACATCACCAACGACATGTGCAAGGAAGACATGGACAATGTGATGCTCCAGGTGGAGCGTCTTCCCAGCAAGACCCCCGTCATGGTGGACATGAAGGGTCCCTTCGGCTCCTTCTTCTACAATTCCAAGCTCAGCGGGGCGGTGATCTCCCAGAGCACGGACATTCCCGCCATGGAGAAGCTGGTGGAGCGGATGAACACCAAGGGCTTCTACAAAATCGCCCGGATCAGCTCCCTGCGGGATCGTACCTTCGGCGAGGCCAACGTCTCCAGCGGTCTTTACATGCTCAGCCGGGCTGGACTGTGGATGGACAGCGGCGGCATGTACTGGCTGGATCCCACCAACGCCTCCACCATCACCTGGATCTCCTCGGTGGTGCTGGAATTGAAGGAAATGGGCTTTGACGAGGTGCTGCTGGACGACTTCCAGTTCCCGAACTCCGATGCCTACATTTTCTCCGGAGACAAGGCCGCCGCCCTGCAGACCGCCGCCACCAAGATCATGGAGGCCTGCTCCTCCAGCAAATTCGTGGTTTCCTTCGGGGTGGACGACCCCACCTTTGCCCTGCCGGACGGCCGGTGCCGGATGTACCTGAGCGATGTGGACGCGGGCAGCGTGGCCGCCACCTACGCCAAGGTCACGGTTTCCGATCCGGAGATTCGGGTGGTGTTCCTGTGCGAGTCCGGCGATACCCGCTATGACAAGTACAGCGTCCTGCGCTCTCTGAACGTGGCCGAAGAGGTGGAAAACCGCAAAGCTGAGTAAATTGTACGCCCCGATAGAGGTTGTCATTGCGAGCCAGTGCTCACACTGGTGTGGCAATCCCCGAAACATTCCGAGAACCGATTGAGAACAAGTAGGGGCCGATGCCCTCATCGGCCCAATGGTAAAACGCATTAAAACTTGAATGGGTCGATGTGGGCATCGACCCCTACGCTGAAATCCTTAAGTTGATGACATTGCCCCCAAGGGAAGGCAGGGGGGGACGGATTGCCACACCAGTGACATCGATCACTGGTTCGCAATGACATGCGTTTATTAGGGTACTCATTTCTTAGATATTTCCCGGAAAACATCAAAAAAATCCTTGACTTTTCCGGCTTCTTCCATTAAAATAATTCAGTCTGCGAACGCGGACAATCCTTACTCCCGGCGCGACCGGGGGTCAAAAGTCCAAAAGGAGGTGCAATCAACATGGCTAAGATCACCGGTAAGTATGAGGTGCTCTACATCGTCAACCCGACCCTGGGTGAGGAGAGCATCGCAGCACTTGTGGAAAAGTTCAAGGCAATGGTGGAGGCGGAGGGTACTCTGCTGAGCATTGACGAGTGGGGCAAGCGTCGGCTGGCCTACGAGATCAATGACCTGAACGAAGGCTACTATGTTCTCATGGATATGGAGTGCAAGCCTGAGTTCCCCGCGGAGCTGGAGCGCGTGATGAAGATCACCGAAGGCGTTATGCGCTGCCTGACCACCGCAGTGGAGGCCTGACATGCTCAACCACATTGTTATCATGGGTCGCCTGACCCGTGACCCGGAACTGCGCCGTACCGGCAGCGGTGTCGCCGTGGCCAGCTTCACGCTGGCAGTGGATCGGGACTTCGCGCCCAAGGACGGCGGCGAACGGGAAACTGACTTCATCGACTGTGTCGCCTGGCGGCAGACTGGAGAATTTGTCTCCAAGTACTTCACCAAGGGCCGCATGGCGGTGGTGTCCGGTCGGCTGCAGATCCGCGGCTGGACCGACAAGGACGGCAACAAGCGTCGCAGTGCGGAAATCGTAGCGGACAATGTCTACTTCGGCGACAGCAGACGCGACAGCGAGGGCGGCAATTCCTCCTATGGCAGCAGCTATGGCGGGAATACCGGCAGCAGCTACAATGCTCCTGCCCCCAGCGCCCCCAGTACGCCCGGCTACGGCGGCTATTCCGCCCCTGCCAGTGCTCCCGCATCCGACTTTGCGATGCTGGAGGACGACGACGCCCAGCTGCCCTTCTAAATTGACGAACTTTTCTGCAAAAAACTTACAAGGAGGGAATTTCCATGGCTAACGAACAGCGTATGCGTCCGCGCAAGCGCAAGAAGGTTTGCGCGTTCTGCGTGGATAAGGTGACCGCCATCGACTACAAGGACACCGCGAAGCTCCGCCGTTACCTGTCCGAGCGCGGCAAGATCCTGCCCCGCCGTACCACCGGTACCTGCGCCGCTCACCAGCGTGACCTGACCACCGCCATCAAGCGCGCCCGTCAGATCGCCCTGCTGCCCTACGTCGCTGACTAATCGGCTATCACGCCCGGAAGCAATCGCTTCCGGGCGTTTTCCTATGCCGAAAACCGCCAGTTCGCGCCCGGATAGAGAGTGTCATTGTGGACTGTGCCGCACCACACTGGTTCGCAATGACACCATATCTTTTAGGCTTTTTTCAACAGACGCACCCATAGCAAGCCGAAGTATTCTTCCGCAGTTCGATAGGGCGGCCGGGGGGGTACTTAGGGGGGCGGCTTTTCGGCAGCGCCCCCTAAGCCCGCTTACTTCTCAAGGTTCTTGCCGGGACAAGAACCTTGCCCCCGGAGGGAACAGCGCTGAAAGTTTCTATGGGGGTAAGAGCATACGCACAGTCCCTTTATCATTGGACCAATTCTTGCCCGCATCCGTCTCGCGCTTGCGGGAGACGCGCGAGCCACCTTCCCCCAAGGGAAGGCAGGGGGATACGGATTGCCACGTCGGCCGCTGGCCTCCTCGCAATGACATCCGTTGTTTAGGGCTGCTTTGTAAAGATGTTACAAAAAATTGTGGAAAACTTTTCCCATTTTACCCTTGCTACCATAGGGAGAATATTGTATAATCAAGAATCATAATAGGTTTTGCCTATTGAAATTTTCAAAGAATGGCACCGGCTCCCCCGTTCCTGTGATCGTAAGACCAGTGGGTATTGGCGTACAGTATTCGATGGTGTTACGATGACGAAGGAGCGGCAGGATTCGTGCCGGAAAGGAAGGATCCTATGGATAACAAGCGCGTTTTTACCAACGAGGAGCTGCACTACCTGCGGCTGCTGGCCCGGCAGTACCCCACGGTGGAGGCCGCGGGTACGGAGATCATCCGGCTCAAGGCCATCCTGAACCTGCCCAAGCCCACGGAGCACTTCATGTCCGACATTCACGGCGAGCACGAGGCGTTTCTGCACATTCTCAACTCCGGCTCCGGCGAAATCAAGGAGAAGCTGGAGGAGCTGTTCGCCACCTCCATGACCCAGCGGGACATGAACGACCTGGCCACCCTCATCTACTACCCCACCTCCAAGCTGGCACTGGTTTGCGACGAGGAGGAAAATCTGGACGAGTGGTACCGGCTGACCATCCACAGGCTGGTTGACCTGTGCCGGTTCGTCTCCACCAAGCACACCCGAAGCAAGGTGCGCACCTACATGGACCCGGATTATGAGACCATTCTCGACGAGCTGATCCACCTGGTGGAGGAGGGCGGCTCCCGGAAGGATCAGTACGAGAACATCATCGACACCATCATCCAGATCGGCCAGGCGGCGGACGTGATCCGGGCTATCTGCCAGGTTATCAAGTCGTTGGTTGTGGATCAGCTGCACATCGTAGGCGACATTTTCGACCGGGGACCCCGGGCGGACATCGTCATGGACAGCCTGATGTCCAGCCGGAACGTGGACATCCAGTGGGGCAATCACGACGTGCTGTGGATGGGCGCGGCCTCCGGCTCCCGGACATTGGTTGCCACGGTGCTGAGCAACTCCATCCGCTACAACAACCTGGACGTGATCGAAACCGGCTACGGCATTTCCCTGCGGCCTCTGTCCATTTTCGCCAACGAGGTCTACCGGGACGCCAACACCGACCAGTTCAAGGTCAAGCTCACCGGTACCGACGCCGACCAGTACACGGAAAAGGACAAGCTGCTGTCTGCCCGGATGTACAAGGCCATTACCATCATCCTGTTCAAGCTGGAGGGGCAGAAGGTGCTCCGCCATCCGGAATTCGGTATGGACGACCGGCTGCTGCTGGACAAGATCAACTACGCAGACAGAACCATCACCCTGGGGGACAAGGTCTACCCCATGCTGGACTGCGACTTCCCCACCATTGACCCCGCCGACCCCTACGCCCTCACCGAGGAGGAAAACCACGTCATCAACCAGCTGACGGATTCCTTTGAAAATTCCGAAAAGCTCCAGCGGCACATCCGCTATCTCTATTCCAAGGGCGGGCTGTACAAGGTCTGCAACGGCAACCTCCTGTTCCACGGCTGCATTCCCATGAACAATGACGGAAGCCTGATGAGCTTCACCATCGGCGGCAAGGAGCGCAGCGGCAAGGGGTTCCTGGACTATGCCGAGAAGACCGCCAGAAAAGCCTACTACGACAAGCGTGGCTCGGAGGAGCGGCAGTTCGGCATGGACTTTCTCTGGTGGCTCTGGGCGGGGCGGAACAGCCCCATCTTCGGCCGGGATCGGATGACCACCTTCGAGCGGCGGTTCATCGCCGACGAAGCCACCTGGGTGGAGCCGAAGAACGCCTACTACACCTACTACCAGGATCCGGCGGTCTGCGACTGGTTGCTGAAGGAATTCGGCCTGGAGGGCGAGCACTGCCACATCATCAACGGCCATGTCCCCGTAAAGGTGCGCAAGGGCGAAAGCCCCATCAAGGGCGGCGGCAAGCTGATCGTCATTGACGGCGGCTTCAGCCGGGCTTACCAGGCCACCTCCGGCATTGCGGGCTACACCCTGATCTACAATTCCCGGTACTATCGGATCGTAGCTCACCAGCCCTTCGCCGGCAAGTGGAACGCGGTGCACAAAAACGACGACATCCGCAACGATTCCGAGATTTTCGAGAAGATGGAGACCCGGATGCGGGTGAGCCAGACGGATCAGGGGGCGGAACTCCAGGATCGGGTGAATATGCTCATGATGCTGCTGGACGCTTACCGCTCCGGCGCCGTCACCGAGGATCATAAGCGGTAAGTCGGCGGAGCCGACTGCCAGTGCGCGTGCCGGGTCTTCCCTTGGGGGCAGGCTCCGGCAATCCCCGGAACATTCCGGGAGCTTGCGACAGAATCAGTAGGGGCGGCCAATGGCCGCCCGCTTTTTTACATGGAGTTTCAACGAAAAAGGGCGGCCATAATGGCCGCCCATACCGATTGGAGCTTTTCGCGTTATCCCACCGCGCTGACGTTCTCGGCGGTCATCTTCTGCCAGGGAATGTCGATTTGCTCCAGAGTGCCGAACTGTTCCTTCTCCCAGGCCTCGTAATCCGTCTTGTTCAGGATGGTCACGTTGCCGTCCTTGTCGGTGATCAGGTAGACATAGCCGTCGTGATTGACATCAATGTCCTCCGGATACTTGGTTCCGTCGAAATAGGTGTCGGAGATTTCCTTCATCCAGGCATCCACATAGTACTTGTATTCATATTTCCCGGTTTCGGCATTGTAGGGATCCACGCCATAGGGCCAGAGCACCTCACCGGCATAGCCCTGGTTGTGGGAGGAGAAGTCCTTGATGAGGCCGGGATAGTACTCGCAGCCCGGGAAGGACTGGGCTTCCTCCGTTACCTGGCCGGAGGCGGCATCGTAGCCGTAGACCGTCTCCCGCATTCCGGCCATAGCCGTATCGGAAACGGACACCAGCAGCTCCGGCTCCCCGTCGCCGTCCACGTCCGCCAGGGCGAACTTCTCATCATCCATGGTGGCAGGCTCGAACAGCTCGATTTTCGTGCCGTCCGGGAACGCGGAATGTTCCCGGATTTGGGTCAGAACCTCCCGATAGGCGGCCAGCGCGGCGGAATCCTCGGCCTGGGTTGCCCCGGTGGTTTCGGCGGGGGCGGTGGTCACGGCCGCGGTCTCCGGGACGGTGGCGGGAGCGGCGGTTTCGGCGGGTGCCTTCCGGGCACAGCCGAACAGGTTCAGAGTCAGAAGCAGCCCAAGGGCTGCGGTCAGTTGCTTTTTCATGTTAGTTACCTCTTTTGGTTTGAAAAAATTCGCGATTGCAGCGTAGGGGTCGATGCCCTTCATCGACCCGTCAGGACATTGGCGCGTATCACTTGGAAAGCGTACAATCCCCCGTCACGGCAGAGCCGTGCCACCCCCCTTTACACAAAGGGGGCTTTTTGGGTGCGCCTTTTCAATATTACAGGGCGGGATTCTCCCGCCCTGTAGTTGTATATAGGAACTGCCGGATCAATACCACCGGGGAGTCGTCCTCTGGCCGATGGTCACGCCGTCCATGTAGCCGTTGTCCCGGAGCCACCGGATGGTATTGGCGCAGTCGGCGAAAACGTCCACGCCCCAGCCATAGTTCTCACTTTGGATGTACAGGTTAATGCTGTTGTACTCACAGTCGTCTCCGTAAACATCGAGAAATTTGAACACGCCCTCGTGATACTGGGAAGCCTGGGCCATGTGGCCCGCCGCGCAGTCGGCCTGGATGGCCGCAATCAGCGCGTCTGCCTGCTCCCGGGTGAAATTCTTGTTATCGGTGGGGGCAGTGGAGCAGGAGAACTCCTTCACACCTTCCAGCACCAGAGGCAGACGCTCCACTTCCTTACCGTCTATGTAGATCGTGCTGCTGTTGACCACATCCCAACGGCTCAGGATGCTCTTGACGATCTGACCCATCTCGCTGTCCACCCAGAAGAAATAGTTCCGGCGGATGGTCTTGCCGTTTTTCAGGGTGTAGGTCAGGGCCACATCGTCCCGCATCCGCTGCTGGGGCAGCGGGTCGCCCTCCTGCCAGTAGTTTGCCTGAGACTCGGCGATGGGGACATATTCCCCGTTCTCCATCACATAGGCCGTAGCACCTTCGTCATAGGGAAGCCGGTCTTCCAACGCCAGCTGCTGTACCCGCAGAATCTGGGCAATGTCGGAGGAATCTTCAAAGCTGCCGCCATTGAAGCCGATGGAAACCTTTGCCACGTCCTCCTGGGCGGGAATCCGGTCGTCAATGCCCAGGATATCCAGCTTGGTCAGACCCATGGAGGCCGCCAGCACCGCCGCCAGAATGCCCAGACCCAGGAAGCTTCTCGGCTGGAACACCTGGGCCGAACGCTCCACCAGCATTTTCCCCGCGAACCAGCCCACCAGCAGGCCGCAGAACAGAAGCACATATTTCAGGTAATTCTCATCGTCGCTGATGCCGACGAACTCCGTCAGGAAGAATTCCGCCGCCACCGCCACGAACAGGGCGCTGAGTACCTGGAACAGGGGGATCAGCTTCCGGCTGAACACCGCGTCGCCGGCGCACTCCAGATTCCGGTTCTTATAGAGGATCAGGGCCGCCAGGGTGAACACCACCCCCGCCAGGGCCAGCCAGCCGATGCTTTGCCAGGCCTCGCCAAGAGAATAGGTTGGCTGGACGTCGGGCAGAAGCTTGCCGAAATCGTCAAAAACCTTGACTTCATCGACGGTAAGAAAATCCCGGAGCATGTACCGTATGGGGAACAGCTTATCCGCCAGGCTGGTGGGGGTGATCACGCCGTAGAGCAGGGGGGTGTAGACGCTGTTGACCAGCCAGTAGCAGATGGGCGCGCCGAAGTTCAGAAGGCCGTAGCCCGCGATCATGGTGATCCGGGAGCCGACCATCATCACGCTGAACACCGCCAGGCCAAAGAAGCAGACAAATTCCAGGTTGGCCGCCAGGAAGAACAGAAAGGCCACCTTCCAGGCACCGGCGAAAATGGTCTTGGCCAGCAGGGGCAGGAGGATCAGGGTGCCCACCGCCGTGGGGATCAGGGAATAGACCAGGCCGGAGACCACATTGGTCGTAAACCAGCACTCCCGGCGGGGGGGCATGGCGTGCAGCGCGTTGCACATCCGGCTGCTGAACAGATCGCCGAAGAGCAGCTGGGCAACCACCGCCGCGTAAACCAGGTTCACCATGCCCATCAGATTGAACAGGCTCCCCGCGTTGTTAAAGAAATAGTAGCTCCGGTTTTCCACGCCCGTCCGGCTCCAGGCCATCATAATCATAATGACGATCAGAAGGGTGTCCAGAGCCATCACCGGGGCGAACCGGCTTAAGTTTTTCCGGAATACCGCGCCGTTAAAGAAGGATGTCCTTGACTGCATAATCCGCACCTCCCAATTCATAAATGAAAATCTCTTCCAGGGACAGGGGCAGCACATCGAAGTAGGCGGGCTTTGCGGCCGCCGCCTTGGTGCTGATCTCCCAGGCCTGCCCTCGGCAGATCAGGGTCTTCAGCCGTCCGGAGCTGCTCTCGTGGAGAATCTCCAGGCCCTCCGGCACGCCGCCCACGATCTGAAGCTTGTGGGTGGTGCCCTGCATATCCGCCAGGCTCTTTTCCAGGAGCATCTGGCCGTGATCCATAATGCCCACATGATCGCACACGTCCTCCAGCTCCCGGAGGTTGTGGGAGGAAATAAGCACCGTGGTGCCGTACTCGGCCACGTCCGACAGGATCAGGCTCATGACCTGCCGGCGCATCACCGGGTCCAGGCCGTCCACCGGCTCGTCCAGGATCAGCACCTTCGGCCGCATGGCAAGGGCTAAGTGGAAGGCCGCCTGCTTCTGCATACCCTTGCTGAACCGGCGGATCTGTCCGTTTTTGGGAAGCCGGAAAATGTCGTAGAGCCGGTTGTACAGGTCGTCGTCGAACCGGGGGTAAAGCCCCTTGTAGAATCTGCGCATATCCTCCATGGTGGCGGAGGGGAAGTAGAAAACCTCATCGGGAATATAGCCGATGTCGGCCTTCACGGCCGGGTTTTCGTAGACCCGCTGGCTGTCCACCTGGACGGTGCCGCTGTCCGGCCGGTAAACGCCGGTCAGATGCCGGATGGCGGTGGATTTGCCCGCGCCGTTGGGGCCAACCAGGCCGTAGACCGCCCCCTGGGGCACCGTCAGGTTCAGGTTGTCCAGTGCCTTGAAGCTGCCGAAGGTCTTGGTTACGCCGTTCATTTCAAGCATACTCGTTTCCTCCTTTTTCTATCCTGTGAACCAGGCATTCCCGGGTCACGCCCAGAGCCATCAGGGCGGTGGTGGAATCATCGAAGGTGCGGTACCAGTGCTGACGCTCCCGCTCCTGGCAGTCGCAGCTGCACACGAAGCAGCCCTTCCCGGGGACGGTGGAGATCCAGCCGTCCACCTCCAGCGTCCGGTAGGAACGCTGGATGGTATTGGGGTTGATGGCCAGCTCCGCCGCCAGCTCCCGGACGCTGGGCAGCTTATCCCCGGACTGCAGCACGCCGGTGGAGATCTGCTCCTTGAAGCCGTCGGTGATTTGGGTATAGATGGGTCGGGAGTCCCGATAATCCAGGTGAACCATATCATCCCTCCTTAGGGTAACTGTATCAACTGTACTAGCTGTGCTAGTACGGTTAGTATAGCAAGGGGTTACTGTTTTGTCAATATCTGTAACCTTTAAGAATTTCTTACAATTGCGGCGGGTCGCCGCAGACAATGCGTGCGCAAGCTGGTGTATATTCGCTGCACCATTGGGTACCGCTCGGTATCGTTTCGTTGCAGAACAAGTCCTTCGTATAACGCATGTCACTGCGAATCAGTGCCGCAGCACTGGTGTGGCCCCCTCCGGGGATTCCCTCCGGTCACAATCCCCCGGTTCTTCCGAAACCCAATTAGGAGCAAGTAGGGGCCAATGCCCACATTGGCCCGATGGTAAAATACATAAAACTTGGATGGGTCGATGTGGGCATCGACCCCTACGGATTCTTACGAAGATTTTCTAAACTGGGAAGTATTCTCTGCCCTCATCCGTCACGGCTGCGTCGTGCCACCTTTACATTATGGAGCAATTGCCACTGGCAATTGTTGGATTTTGATTCGCTGCGCGGAGCACCACACTGGTTCGCAATGACACCATCTATTTCGGCGCGTAAAAAAGCAGGGCGGCCATGAGCCGCCCTACATGAATCTTACATTATATATAGTGGTATTACACCCGCTTCAGGGGCGCGGAATTGTCCTGAGCCAGCAGAAGATCGGTGATAATGTCGTTGCTTACCAGGTACCCCTTGGGGGTCAGCACCCAGCGGCCGGTGTCGGTCTGGGTGGCATGGAACAGCCGACGCTGCTTTTCCAGCACGTCCTCCAACGGGTCGAAGGGCAGCAGGAAGGTCTTCTCGTATTCCTCCCGCTCGATGCCCTGGCTGGTGCGAAGACGGAGCATCAGGTACTCTCCCGCCCGCTCCCGGATGGGAATTTCCTGCAAGTCCTCCATAATGTCGCCGCCGTCCCGGATGCCGGAAATATAGGCCTGCAAATCCCGCTTCAGGGTGAACCGCTTGCCGGCGAAATCCGAGCTGGCTCCGGGGCCGAAGCCCAGGTACTCCCCGCCGGTCCAGTACTTCATATTGTGCCGGGACACCAGCCCCTTCCGGCAGAAGTTGGAAATTTCGTATTGCCGGAAGCCCCTTCCCCGGAGCGTCTCCACCGCCGCCAGATACATGTCCGCCTGGGTGTCCTCGTCCGGAAGATTCAGGGCGTCCTTCACCTGATAGAAGGGGGTTCCCTCCTCGATTTTCAGGGCGTAGCAGCTGATATGCTCCGGGTTCAGCCGGAGGACGTTGTCCAGGGTGGCCGTCCAGTCCAGCACGTCCTGACCGGGCAGGCCGTACATCAGGTCAATGGATACGTTCCGGAAGCCGGACTTGCGGATGCGCTGATAGGCCATCACCGCCTGGGCATAGGTGTGGGGACGACCCAGCTTCTTGAGCATCTCGTCGCTGTCGGACTGAATGCCCAGGCTGATCCGGTTGAAGCCCTCGGCTCGCAGACGATGGAGAAGCCGGTCGGACACGGAGTCCGGGTTGCACTCCGCGGTGATCTCCGCGCCGTTGTCCACATCGAAGCTCCGGCGGATGGCGGTGAGGATCACGGCCAGGCCGTCGGCTCCGAAGAAGCTGGGGGTGCCGCCGCCGAAGTAGACCGTATCCACCTTGTAATTGGGCGCCAGCTCCCCGGCCTCCTTGATGTGGTCGCACACCGCGTCCAGATAGCCGTCGAAGAGGTTATCCTCCTTGGTGGCCAGGGAGTAGAAGTCGCAGTACTGGCATTTGCTGCGGCAGAAGGGAACGTGTACATAAATGCCCAGGGGTTTCTTGTCCGGGCGTTTGGTGAGTATGGGCATGGAGCGTCTTTCCTCCTGTTAATCTTCGTCGAGTTTCAGAACGGCCATGAAGGCCTCGCTGGGCACGGACACGGTGCCGAAGGTGCGCATCCGCTTCTTGCCCTCCTTCTGCTTTTCCAGCAGCTTCTTCTTCCGGGTGATGTCGCCGCCGTAGCACTTGGCCAGCACGTCCTTGCGCAGAGCCTTGATGGTCTCCCGGGCGATGATCTTGCCGCCGATGGCCGCCTGGACGGGAATCTCGAACTGTGCTCTCGGAATGTTGTCCTTCAGCTTTTCGCAGATTTTTCTGGCTCTGGGGTAGGCGTTGTCCGCAAAGAGGATGAAGCTCAGCGCGTCCACCACCTCGCCGTTGAGCAGAATGTCCAGCTTCACCAGGCGGCTGGGTCGGTAGCCGATGAGCTCATAGTCCAGGCTGCCGTAGCCCCGGGTCCGGGACTTCAGGGCATCAAAGAAATCGTAGATGATCTCATTCAGGGGCATTTCATAGTGAAGCTCCACCCGGTTGGCATCCAGGTACTCCATGTTCTTAAATTCCCCCCGGCGGTTCTGGCACAGATCCATAATGTTGCCCACATATTCCTGAGGGGCGATGAGGTTGACCTTGGCGTATGGCTCCTCCGCCAGCTGGATGTCCGCCGGATCGGGGTAGTCCAGGGGAGTGTAGACCATCAGGGTCTCCCCGTTGGTCTTCGTCACCCGGTACACAACGTTGGGGGCGGTGGTGATGAGGTCAAGATTGTATTCCCGCTCCAGCCGCTCCTGGATGATCTCCATGTGCAGCAGGCCTAAGAAGCCGCAGCGGAAGCCAAAGCCCAGGGCGATGGAGCTTTCCAGCTCATAGGTCATGGAAGCGTCGTTGAGCTGGAGCTTTTCCAGGGCGTCCCGGAGGTCGCCGTACCGGGCGCCGTCGGCGGGGTAAATGCCGGAGAACACCATGGGCTGCACCTGCCGGTAGCCGGGCAGGGCTTCCTTGGCGGGGTTTTCCACGGTGGTGACGGTGTCGCCAACCCGGGTGTCGGCCACGGTCTTGATGGAGGCGGTGATATAGCCCACCTCGCCGGCCCCCAGGGCATCCTGGCTGACCAGGCCGGTGGCACTCATATTGCCCACTTCCACCACTTTATAGACCGCCCCGGTGGCCATCATCCGGATATCCATGCCGGGCTTCACCGTGCCCTGCTTGATCCGGGTGTAGACGATGACCCCCCGGTAGGAATCGTACTGGCTGTCGAAGATCAGAGCCTGCAAGGGCGCGTTCCGGTCGCCGGTGGGGGCGGGCACCTCCTTGACGATCATTTCCAGAACGGAATGGATGTTGATGCCGTTTTTCGCGGAAATTTCCGGCGCGTCCTGGGCGGGAATGCCGATGATGTCCTCCACCTCGGCCTTCACCTCGGCGGGACGGGCGGAGGGCAGGTCGATTTTATTGATAACGGGCAGAACCTCCAGCCCCGCGTCGATGGCAAGATAGGTGTTGGCCAGGGTCTGGGCTTCCACGCCCTGGGAAGCGTCCACCACCAGCACCGCGCCCTCGCAGGCGGCCAGGCTCCGGGAAACCTCATAGTTGAAGTCCACATGACCCGGCGTGTCGATGAGATTCAGGGTGTAGCAGCACCCATCGTCGGCGGTGTAGCCCAGGGTGACGGCGGTGGCCTTGATGGTAATGCCCCGCTCCTTTTCCAGCTCCATGGAGTCGAGCATCTGCTCGGCGTGGATGCGCTGATCGATGGCGTCGCACTGCTCCAGCAGACGGTCGGCCAGGGTGGACTTGCCATGGTCGATATGGGCGATAATGGAAAAATTCCGGATTTTGGACAGTTCGGTCATGGGTGCACACCTCGCGTAGAATCGCGCCAATGGGCGCGCAAAGACATTTTTACCATTATAGCGAATTTTTGCCGAAAAGTAAACTGTATGTTTTCCCGAATCCTGGGGAAAACTGTCCGGGAAGGGGAAAATAATTGACCAAATACGAAAAAACTTAGGTTTCCCCTTGCCGAACCGGGAAAAAGAGAGTATAGTTTAACGGCATGAGAATTTTCGAAGATTTACACATAAAAGAGGGGTACCGCCGATGAGCACACCGAAAAAGGAAAATACCAACGTGGAAGAGGTTCAGGCCGCTTTGCAGGCCTTGATCGCCCAGGGCAAGAAGGACGGTATGATCCGGCTGTCGGATCTGAACGCCCAGCTGGAAAAGCTCCAGCTGTCCCCGGATAAAATTGAAGAGATTTACGACCGGTTCGAGGCCATGAGTATCCCGCTGATCGCTCCGGAGCTGGAGCTGAACGACGACACCCTGCCCATGGACGACGGGGACATCGACCTGAGCGGCCTGGAAGAGGAGGAGCTGGTTGACCCCGTTGACCTGGCCGCCGAGTATTCCCTGGACGATCCCGTGCGGATGTACCTGAAGGAAATCGGCCAGGTGAAGCTGCTGAGCGCCGAGGAAGAAGTGGAGCTTGCCAAGCGGGTCTCCGAGGGGGATCAGGCGGCCAAGAACAAGCTGACGGAAGCCAACCTCCGGCTGGTGGTTTCCATCGCCAAGAAGTATTCCGGCCGGGGTCTGCACATCCTGGATCTGATCCAGGAGGGCAACACAGGCCTGATCCGGGCGGTGGACAAGTTTGACTGGACAAAGGGAAACAAATTCTCTACATATGCCACCTGGTGGATCCGGCAGGCCATCACCCGTGCCATCGCCGACCAGGCTCGAACCATCCGGGTTCCGGTGCATATGGTAGAGGTCATCAACAAGGCCACCCGGTGCAACCGGAAGCTGGTCCAGGAGCTGGGGCGGGAGCCTACCGTGGAGGAGATCGCCAAGGAGCTGAACCTGCCCGTGGAGAAGATCATCGAGGCCAACCGTACCGCCGCCGACACCCTGAGCCTGGACACCCCCGTCGGCGACGAGGAGGACACCTCCATCGGCTCCTTCGTGGAGGATGAGCGCACGCCGGGTCCTGCCGACGCCACCTCCAACGCCCTGCTTGCCGAGGCATTGAAGGAGATTCTGGACACCCTGACCGAGCGGGAGGCGGACGTGCTGCGGATGCGTTTCGGCATGTACGACGGCAGAACCCACACCCTGGAGGAGGTGGGTCAGATTTTCGGCGTCACCCGGGAGCGGATCCGCCAGATCGAGAACAAGGCCATCCGGAAGCTCCGTCACCCCAGCCGGGCGAAAAAGATCCGGGACTTCTACTGCTGAACACAAAGGGATCATCCGTTTTTTGCAATGGGCTGCTGCCGATAGAATCGGCAGCAGCCCATTTTTGCGATTTTGGGAGCATTCGTCAAAGCAGATTCCACCAAGTGAGGCGGTGGGAATCTCCCACTGCCGCCACCATTTTGGCCGCACGGGCGCAGGCGGCGGCAAAGTCCGGCCACTGCTCCAGGCTGGCGGCGCACCCAGCCGCCGCCAGCTCCTCATCCACCGCCTCCATGGGGGTGTGATCGGCAAAGCAGGCTCGGAAATGGGCAAATTTTTCCCATCCCGCCTGAGCCTGCTGAAATTCCGCCCCGGCTCGCCGCCAGTCGCCCGCCTGGGCGCTGGCCGCCGCCCGACCCAATTCCTGGGCAATCGGCCGGTGTACCCCGTCCATGCCCCAGGTCACGGCCAGGCTTCCCGCCAGGAGTGCCGCCAGCAGAAATACCCCGAACCAGCACCGTTTCATTTGCCCTCCTTTCCCAGCCAGACCACCTGGCCGCTTTCATCCACCGTCAGCAAAAAGGTTTCCTTCACGCCGCAATTGTGCTGGGAAAGCACCTTTTGCAGCCAAGCCTCGTCCTTGCTCGCCCTTGCCAGATTCTCCCGGGACAGATAGCCGTCCTCCACCACCGTTACGGGCAGGTGCTGCTTACTTGCCTGCACCCCCGCGTCCTTGGCACTGGCGGGCTTTTCCTTGGGGTAGGGGAAGACGGACAGGTCGCCGCTGGTCTCCAGAATGGCAAACTGCACCGTCCGGATGTCCAACACGTCCTTGGCCCGGAGCTGGCCGGTCAGCTCGTCCAGGTTGATCCGGGCACTTCGCAGGTTTTCCTGCAGGATCCTCCCGTTGTCGATGAGGATCACCGGCTTGCCGCACAGCAGCCGCCGCAGACGGACGCTGCGCAGGATCATTCCGGACAGCACCAGCTCCACGCCCAGCACCGTCAGGATCGGCACCAGCCCGGAATAGAGGGGGATGGCTCCATCCTGCATGGGGATGGCGGCCAGGTTCGCCACCAGCATGGTGACAACGAATTCCGCCGGCTCCATTTCCCCGATCTGCCGCTTGCCCATAAGCCGCACGGCGAAGATCAGCACCAGGTACAGAAACAAGGTACGAAAATATGACAGGATCATGTTCTTCCCTCCTTTGGCTAGTCTTTCCGGAACTTGCAGGGTTATTCACAAAGGGAGAGGACTTTGTTTGTTACATTTTCCTAAAAATTTGAGGAAATCCACGAATCCCTGTCTCAACGCTTGCTTTCTGTGGCCTGAAAGCGTATAATGTAAGGACATCCAACACACAAAGGAGAAACGTTTTATGGCAAAGAAACCTGTTCTTGTGGTCATGGCCGCCGGCATGGGCAGCCGCTACGGCGGACTGAAGCAGATCGATCCCGTGGGCAGCCAGGGCGAGGCCATTTTGGATTATTCCATTTATGATGCCCATCAGGCCGGCTTCGACACCGTTGTGATCATCATCAAGGAAGCCATCAAGCACGACTTTATGTCCACTGTGGGCAAGCGTCTGGAGAAGGCTCCCGTAGAAATTCGCTACGCCTATCAGGAGCTGACGGAGCTGCCCGCGGGCTTCACCGTCCCCGAAGGCCGGGTCAAGCCCTGGGGCACCGCTCACGCGGTGTTCTGCGCCCGGGATGCCATCGGCGATGCCCCCTTTGCGGTCATCAACGCCGATGATTACTATGGCAAGGCCGCTTTCAAAGTCATCTATGACGAGCTGGCCGCCACCACCGACCCCCACGCCTACTGCATGGTGGGCTATGAGCTGGGCAAGACCGTCACGGAAAACGGCAGCGTGGCTCGGGGCGTGTGCAAGATCGACTCCAACGGCTACCTGGAGGAGGTCATCGAGCGCACCAGCATTGAGACCTATCCCGGCGGCATCCGCTACCTAGAGGACGGGGTCTACACCGATCTGGATCCGAAGACCACCGTGTCCATGAACATGTGGGGCTTCATGCCCAGCTTCCTGGGCATGATCGAGAGCCGGTTCTCCGCCTTCCTGACCGAAGCTCTGAAGGTGAACCCCCTGAAGTGCGAGTACTACCTGCCCCTGCCCATCACCCAGCTGATCCGGGAGAAGAAGGCCACCTTCAAAGTGCTGTCCTCCCCTGACCGCTGGTTCGGCGTTACCTACGCCGCCGATAAGCCCATGGTGGTGAACGCCCTGAAGGCCATGACCCAGGAGGGGAAGTACCCCGACGGGCTGTGGAAGTAAGGGACTTTCAGGGCAGTGCCGGATCCTTCGGCCAGAAGTCTCGGCCAGATATTTTGTTCCAATGCAAGGTTCCGAAAATGGGGCAAACTGGCGGCTGAGACGCGCAGACGTAATTGCGCGGTGCTGCCTTAGAACGACGCATGCCGAGGGGCTGCTGCAAATTTGCAGCAGCCCCTTCGTTTATCCTTCTTTGCCGTCCGCCAGGGTGATCGTATCGAGAATCTGATCCGAATACGCCCGGAACCAGCCATCCGCGCCCTGGTTGAGAATGGCGTAATCCCCATGGCTCAGGGGCATACGCTGGTACGACCAGATCGCGTCATCGGTACCCTCGGTTTCCGCCGAGGCCGGGTAGCTGACATAAACGTCCGGCTCCCATCCGTAGCCTTCCGCAATGTAGCGGTCGGTCTCCGCCGGGGCGTAGCCCTCCGGCCAATAGCTGAAATAGAGCCAGCCGGCGGTCTCATCTCCGGGGCGGCAGCGAATGCCCGTACTCTCCCCGTCGAAGGGTACTTCCTCCCAGATCCAGCCCTCGATCAGATTCAGGTTCAGGGAGAAGTCCGCGTACCGGAACGTTATCGGGGTCTGCCAGTCGTATTCCCTGCCCAGGGGGCAATTGATTACCGGCGGCTCTTCCCAGAAATCCTCCAGGAAAGCGTCCAGCTTTTCATCCCGGATCACCCACTGCCAGGCGTTCTGCATAGCACCCACTTCATAACTCCGGGCACCGTACTGCTCCACCTGGGAGGTCATTACGATGGACGTTTCTTCCTTCGTCCAGCGAATACCGACGGCCAGACCGTTCACCCCGTCCAGCAGGGATATGCCGCAGCCCACTTCCTCATCCGGCTCCACCGCATCCGGGAAGCTTTTGTCTGTTACCGGCTGGCCGGGCGCGACCTCATCCTGAGGAACTTCGTTCAGGATTGTCAGCAGCTCCGTCAGGGTCTGCCGATTCAGAACGCCGTCGTTGCTGGTGATGTGGGAAGAGGAACCTGCGTGCGTGTATTCCAGGCAGACATTCGCCTTGGCCGAAGAAACGGCGTCGGCGGTAACGTTCGACATCCACTTCCAGGGTTCCTTTTCCCCGGCGAAGGGAGTGCCGCTGGTTTTCCTGCGCACCACCACATCCTGCAGCTGGGTCAGGAAGGTTCTCAGCGGCTCCGGATCGTCGATCGCATAGGCACTCTCGCTGCCGTCCTCCCAGACCAGGCGATAGTCCCGGTTGAAATTCACCACCTGGTACCCCAGGGTATAGCTCACCTTAACGGTGGTGATCGCCAGCGGGTCTGCCAAGGCCTGCGCCAGAGCCTCGGAGGAAGCGGGCTGAACATGCCCCTTCAGATTTTGCAGCAGCTTCCGCGCTTCGGCCATCTGCCGACTGCTTACGGTTGTCTCTCTCCTGCAGCGAGTCTCAATTGCCGCAACCTGGGTGGTCATAGCCCGGTCTTCCGAATCCAGCTCCTGAGCCTCCAGCCCATTGTCCGTCAAAGCAAGCCGGTAGCACTGGGAAACGCCATACTGAACCGTTCCCGCACGCCACTGCTTCATCAGATACAGCCGGTTGTCCCGCGCCAGCAGGGTGAGAAAATCCGCGTCGCCCCCGGACAGGGTGTACGTTTGTCCCGTGGCCAGGTCGTAGCACCACACCTCCGGGGCAGCGACAGCACTGGTATCATCATAGATTATGACAGAACTGTACACCTCGCATACGCCGTCCCCGTTCTGGTCCGCGAAGGCCACGCTGCGAATGCCGTCACTCAGGAACAGGCTTTCCCTAGTGCCGTTGAACCAGATTCCCCGTTCTTCACCTTTGCTGCCATCTTCCAGCCAAATTTCCTTTTGTCCGGGAACCCGAATTTCACGGTAGACCTCTCTGGGCGTGTCCACCGCAAGGTCGTCCGTATTCTCCCAGACATATACCCCGCTGATCTGCTGGGTAAATTCCAGGGTTTCCTCCCGGCTTTCGCCGGTTTGGGTGTCGGTGAGGGTCAGACCCAGCCGGTAGGTTCCGGGCAGCAGCATCCCGTAATTCACCGACCAATCCACCTGCCAGCCCCGATTCTCCGCCGTGAAGGCAATGTCCGGCTCCACCGGCTCCATGGGAGAGCCAAGCCGGGCTACCGGCTTCCAGTCCTCCCCGTCCTGATATTCCAGGCTGCAATCGGCGATTTCCAGCCGGGAAGCGTCCCGGCATTTCAGGGTCATGCCCTGGGGGGTGACGTCCTTGACCTGGATCCCGGCCGTTTCCGGGCTGGTCAGGAAGCATACGCCAATGACAATGCCCAGGACGATCCCGGCGAGAATGGCCCAGAAGGCGGGCTTTTTGTAGTTGGCCACCGCCCGGATCCGACCCTTGACCCCGGTCTCCCCGAAGGCCAGGGGGCAGGCGGCGATGGCACCCCGGCTCACGCTGCAATGGAGCAGCGCGGTAGAATAGGCTCGCCGACCCTCGGCGGCCATGTCCCGGATGACTCGCTCGTCGCAGGCCGCCTCAATGTCCCGGCAGAGCAGGACGTAGGCCAGCCACAGCACCGGGTTGAACCAGTAGACGCTCAGCAGCACGAAGCCCAGGGGCTTCCACCAGTGATCCCGGCGGCGGATGTGGGTGCGTTCGTGAGCCAGCACATAGGGCATGTCCTCCGGGCTTACCGATTCGGGCAGATAGATCACCGGCCGGAGCAGCCCCAGCACGAAGGGCGTGTCCACGAACGCGCCCCGCCGGACGTTTTCCGCCACAGGGATGGAAACGCCTACCCGGCGGCGAAGCAGGAGAGTGCTGAAAATCAGATATCCCAGCATTCCGGCAACACCCAGCAGCCACACCCAGGCAAGCACCGCCGTTCCCCTTTGGGTCTGCGCCGGGGATTCTTCCGGGGCTTCCGCCGGGGCGGATGCCGGTGTTTCGGCCTGGCTCCCGGCCTGCGCCTGAGCCGGGGCGGGCTGGGCGGCGGAGGGGCGCGCCGCTTCCGTGGGTGCCTCCGGCCGGACGGCGGAGATCACAGGGGTGGGCTGGAATTCAGCGGAAGGCACCAGGCTCACGGCACTCTCCAATGTGAAGGGGCACAGCAGCCGGATGGCCACCAGTCCCCACAGGGCGCACACAATCCACTTTGGTGTCCGCCTCAGAAGAATCCGCAGCGCGATCACCGCCGCCGCCACATAGGTGGCACCCAGGCTCAGGCTCAGAATTTTCAGAAACAGGGCTTCCATTTGGGCTTCACTCCCTTCCGATGGACTGGATCATCTTCTGAATTTCCGCGATTTCCCCCGGAGACAGGGGCTTCCGCTTGGTAAAGGCCGCCAGAAAAGCGGGCAGGGAGCCGCCGAAGGTGTCCTCCACGAATTTTTCGCTTTGCGCCGCCGCGAAGGCCTCCCGGGACATCCGGGAGGTGACGGTACCCCCCTCGTTCCGGAAAATGCCCTTGTCGCACAGCCGCTTGAGAACCGTGTAGGTGGTGGATTTTTTCCAGTCCAGCTCCCGGGCGCACAGCTCCACCAGCTCCCGGGAGGTCAGCGGCTCGTTGTCCCAGATGAGCTGGGCGAATTTGCCCTCCACCGCGCCCAGTCTGTAATCCTCCATGACCGTTCCTCCTTTGGTTTATATTTTGTAGACCAACACTAGTTTACATCATATAGGCCGAATTGTCAAGACCCTAATAAAGCGCGGTACCCCCGGATATTCTGAGGATCTTCAATAGAATCCGTAGGGGTCGATGGCCTCATCGACCCGCAGACCCCTCGCAATGGCATACTTCGATCGGGGCTGGTTCGTGACACCGTATAACACGCAAAAACGCGGCACCGGGGATTCCGGTGCCGCGTTTGGGATTTATGCAGCTCAGGATCATCTCTGAATCCGGCCGGAGCCGTCGCCGCCGGCTAATTTTTCCACCTCAGGCAGCGTGACCATGTTGTAGTCGCCCTCGATGGAGTGCTTCAGAGCGGAGGCCGCCACCGCGAACTCCACGGCAGACTGGGTATCCTTGCCGCTGAGCAGAGAGTAGATCAGGCCGCCGCCGAAGCTGTCGCCGCCGCCCACCCGGTCGATGATGTGCAGGTCGTACTTCTTGGAGAAGCAGTACTCGTCCTTGGCTACGTTGTAGAGCATAGCGCTCCAGCCGTTGTCGAAGGCGGAGTGGCTCTCCCGCAGGGTGATGGCCACCATCTCAAAGCCAAACCTGTCGGCCAGCTGCCGGGCCACGCTCTTGTAGCCCTCCCGGTTCAGCTTGCCGCCGTAGATGTCTGTGGCCTCCGCCTCAATGCCGAACACGTCCTTGGCGTCCTCCTCGTTGGAGATGCACACGTCCACATACTGACACAGATCGGTCATGGCCGCCCGAGCCTGCTCCCGGGTCCAGAGCTTGCCCCGGTAGTTCAGGTCGCAGGAAATCTTGATGCCACGGGCCTTGGCGGCCTTGCAGGCCTGACGGCAGGTCTCCACCAGGTTCTCGCCCAGGGCGGGGGTGATGCCGGTGAAGTGGAACCACTCCACGCCCTCAAAGATCTTGTCCCAGTCGAAGTCGGCGGGGACGGACTCCTGGATGGCGGAGTGTGCCCGGTCGTAGATGCACACGGAGCCCCGCTGAGAGGCACCCTTCTCGTTGAAGTAGATGCCTACCCGGCTGCCGCCCCGGACGATCCTGGAGGTGTCCACGCCGTACCGGCGCAGAGAGTTCACCGCCGCCTGGCCGATGGCGTGGGTGGGCAGCTTGGTGACGTAGGCCACGTCCATACCATAGTTGGCCAGAGACACGGCCACGTTGGCCTCGCCGCCGCCGAAGGTGAATTCCACATGGTCGCACTGGACAAAACGCTCGTAGTTATAGGGCTGAAGCCGCAGCATCAGCTCACCGAAGGTGACAATTTTACCCATTTTTATGTTCCTCCCTTATTTCTGAAGCAGGTGCAGGGCAAAGCCGCCGAACTCACCGGCAAGATACACGGCCGTCAGCTTGCCGTTCTTATACTTGGCGGAGTCCGCCAGCACGGCGTAGCCCTTCCGCTCCAGAACGGACACGGCGAGGCAAATGTTGTTGGTGCGGATGGCGATGTGGCCGTTGGTACCGAGATAAGGCTTCTTCATGATCTCGATGCCGGAGGACGCGAACACGGAGCTGTTGCCGTCCTTCGCAGGCAGATCAAAGGCCTTGTTCAGTTCGCCGGCCAAAGACATAGCAGCATCGGCATCGGGCATGTTGATGCCCACATGGACGACCTCGAAGCCCAGCGCGGCCTTCCGGGCTCCACGGCACAGCTCGGTGATCTTGTCCCAGTTGCCGGCGGCGATGTCCGCCTTGGGGCAGACCCAGCTGCCGCCCACGGCGTGGATGAAGGGGGCGGAGATGAAATCGCCTACGTTGTCGGAGTTCACGCCGCCGGTGGGCAGGAACTTCATATCCCCGAAGGGAGCCGCCAGATTCTTCAGGGCGGTCAGGCCGCCGTAGACGTTGGCGGGGAAGAACTTGACCATCTTCAGGCCGTACTTTTTGGCGGACATGATCTCGCTGGGGGTCACGCAGCCGGGAGCCACGGCGATGCCGTTTTCCACGCACCAGGCCACGACCTCCTCGCTGAAGCCGGGGGAGACGATGAACCTGGCGCCCATGGAAACGGCCAGCTTGGCCTGCTCCAGGTTCAGCACCGTACCGGCACCCACCAGCATGTCGGGGCAGTTATCCGCCACAGCCTTGATGGCATCAGCTGCGCAGGCGGTGCGGAAGGTGATCTCCATGGTATCGATCCCGCCTGCCAGCATGGCGTTGGCAGTGGGGACGGCGTCCTCCGCCTTTTCCAGAACAACAACCGGGACGACAATGGAGTCGGCCAGTCTCTTCAGAACATCCATTTATGTTACCTCCTATAAATATGCGTCCGTTTTGGGACGCGGGTATACTTATTTGTGCGCTTCCCGCCACTGGCGCAGCTGAGTGGACTTGCGGATCACCAGATCCATGGGAAGCAGAATTTCTTTCTTTTCCGTCTCCGGCTCCCGGATCAACTGGATCAGGGTTCGGGCAGCGATGGAGCCGATTTCCCCGGGGCGGATATTGAAGGCGGTAAGCTTTGCCGACTGCATGGGGGAGATGGAGAACTGGGAATCCCAGCCCCAGTCGTCAGGGCCGCAAAGCCCCAGATCGCCTGGGGGTTCCAGGTTCATGGATTCCAGCACGCCGGAAATGTGGGTGCTGGTCACGGAGTTTACCGCGATGATGGCAGGCACTTCCCCGGGGGCACAGGAATCCAGCAAATTCCGGATGCACCGGGCGGTATTTTTGTTGTCGCTTAGCTCCAGCACATAGGTCAGGCTCTCCCCGTCCTCCCCCGGGAAATATTCCCGGACACTCTCTAAGTAGGCGTTCCGGCGGAACAGTCGGGCGGAATTGGTTTTGTAATCCTGAGTGAAGAAGGCCACCTTGCAGAACCCCTCCGCCTTCAGGTGGGCAAGCAGCTGGGGCATGACGCTGGAATCCTGTCCCCCCACAAAGGGAAACCGGAAATCCTTCACATACCGGTCGCAGAGCACCACCGGCACGCCCTCGCAGGCCACCCGGATCAGGCTGGGGTTTACGAAGCTCGCAGAGTTGACGATCAGCCCGTCCACCCGGCGGCACAGGAGGGTCTGGATCAGATGCTCCTCCAGCTCCGGGTCGTCCTTGCTGTCCACGATCAGGGGCACATAGTTTTCCTCCAGCAGGGTGTGCCCGATGGAGCGAACCATGCTGGCGCAGAAGGGGCTGGAAATATCAGAGATCACCACGCCGATCTGCATGGAGTTGCGCCCCCGCAGAGACTGAGCCAGGGAATTGGGGTGATAGTTGGACATCCGGATCACCGTTTCGATCCGGGAGCGGGTATCCTCGCTCATCATGGAGAATTTACCGTTCAAAAATCGTGAAACCGTTGTCCTGGAAACACCGGCAGCCTTGGCGATGTCCCCGATTGTGACGTTTTTCCTGCTGTTGTCCGCATTCTTCATTATATATTGTTTCCTGTCTGAAAAGTTCCGTTTCTACTGTGAAAAATAGGTTAAACACCGGATTTAGCTCAATTATAGCAAAGGTTAAATTCCAAAGTCAATAGCAATTCCGCAAATCCGGCCTCGGAAAGCATTTTTTGTTGAATGTGCTGTTTGTGTATCGATTTCGTATTGTAGGACATGCCGAATTTTCGAAAAGCAGCAGGTTTCCTGTTGCATATCTCTTCACAGTATGTTAAAGTGTTTCCAACGAAATACACAAACATCAGGGGTGCCTTTTCGGTTTTTTGGTCAAACAAACAGGCTCTCATGCCATGCTTCGGTATTTCACGGTATGTTTATCGGCTGCGGGGTTTCAGGCTACGAAACCGATAAACAAAAGTAAGGCGAATCGGGTGTTCCCGCACCCGGTTCCAAGGGAAAGGAGAAAGGGGAAGCGTTCGGGATATTCCTTGAGTCAGGCAAACGGCAAAATCTCTTTGAAACTTTGAAAGGGAGGACAACTTCTTATGCAAACCATCCTCGGCATTATTCTGCTGATTACCTTCCTGGCATTCATCTACTATGCCGCCCGGGGCGGTAACCTGATGCTGGGTCTGTTCGTCATGGCACTTCTGTGGTCCGGAATCGGCGTTCTGGGCGGAACCGTTACCTGGACGGACATCAACACCACCATTTTTGACGGCGGCCCCACCGGCTTCGGTGCCACTGCCGTGTACATCATCTTCGGTTCCTGGTTCGGCCGCATCCTGGTCGAGACCGGCATCGCCGGCACCATCATCCGCAACGCGGTTGAGCTGGGCGGCGACAAGCCCGGCCTGACCTGCATCCTGCTGAACCTGGTCACCGCGCTGATCTTCACCACCTCCTACGGCCCCGGTGCCGTGGTCGCCATCGGCGTTATCGTGTTCCCCATCATGCTGTCCCTGGGTATCCCCAAGCCCCTGGCTGCCGGTTCCTTCTGCATGTCCGTGGGCTGCGGTCTGTACTTCAACCAGTCCCTGCTGAACCAGGCCGCCGGCGCTATGGCTCTGGGTGAGGAGAAGTACGCCATCGGCAGCCAGTGGTATGCCTTCGCCGCCGTGGCCTTCGCCATCCACTTCCTGAGCATCGTCATCATGGTTCTGCTGAACATGAAGAAGTCCAAGGCTCACGCCTGGGCTGCCGCCTCCGTGGACACCAGCAAGAACGTGCCCGCCATCGCTATGCTGACCCCCATCCTGCCCGTGGTTCTCGCCATCGTGCTGAAGGTCAGCATGATCCCCGGCATCCTGATTGCGGTCATCTTCGCCCTGATTGCCACCGGCAACTGCAAGAGCTGGACCAAGATCGCCGACCTGGTGCAGAAGACCTTCCACGACGGCGTGTCTGACGTGGGTCTGGTTCTGGGCTTTTTGATGTTCCTGCAGATGTTCTGCAAGTCCGCCGGCATGATCAAGGGTCTGCTGGCTCCCATCCTGGCTCCCATCCTGCCCAACAGCATGTTCATGATGTTCCTGCTGTTCGGCCTGTTCTCCGTCCTAGCAATGTACCGTGGTCCTCTGACCATCTGGGGCGCCGGCATGGCTCTGTTTGTCATCGTCGCCGAAGCCACCGGCTGGCCGCTTAGCGTTCTGTACCCCCTGTTCTACATCCCCTGCTGCACCATCAACACCAACATCTGCCCCACCCAGTCCTGGAATATGTGGGCCATCGGCTACACCCAGGTCAGCGTGAAGGACTTCATGAAGACCACTCTGCCCTTCGGCCTGATCTGTGCCTTCATCCTGGAGATGGTCGCCTACGTCATGTTTGCGATGTAATTAAGCCTGCTTGCTGACTGAAAAATATTCTTAAACTGCCCCGCCTGTAGGAAGCGACCGCTTCCTACAGGCTCCTATCCTGTCTTCGCGTTTTCCCATAACTTCGAAAATGCACGGTGACATCCACCGTTTGACTGCATAAACAAAAATATCAGAAACCTGTTACTACTAGGAGGAACATCCATGAGCAATCATCGCAAGGTTCGCGTCGGCATCGATGTCGGCGGCACCCACACCAAGGCTGTGGCCCTGGACAACGAGACCAATGAGATCGTCGGCGAGTCCATCGTCATGACCAGCCACGACGACGAGCTGGGCGTGGCCGCCGGCGTTATCCAGTGCTTTCAGAACTGCCTGACCGAGAACGGCATCGCCCCGGAGGACGTGGTTTTCATCGCCCACTCCACCACCCAGGCCACCAACGCCCTGATTGAGGGCGACGTTGCCAAGGTGGGTATCCTGGCCATGGGCGGCGGCGGCATCAGCGGGCTGCTTGCCAAGAGCCAGTCCAAGGTGGGCGACATTCTGCTGGACAGCGGCCGCTATATCCACACTACCCACACTTATCTGAAGAGCAAGCAGGTCAATGAGGAAACCGTCCGGGAGCATGTGCAGAAGCTGGTGGATGATGGGGCAACCGTCATTGCCGCCTCTGAGGCCTTCGGTGTGGACTCCATCGAGCACGAGATGCTCGTCAAGGCCGAGGCCGACCGCCGGGGCCTCATGGCCTCCGTAGCTTCCGATATCTCCAAGCTCTACGGCCTGACCCGCCGTACCCGCACCGCCGCCATCAACGGCTCCATCCTGCCCAAGATGATGAACACCGCCAACTGCACCGAAAGTGCCGTCCGCTCCGCGGGCGTGGACGTGCCCCTGATGATCATGCGCGGCGACGGCGGCGTTATGGACATTCACGAAATGAAGAAGCGCCCGGTGCTGACCATGCTCTCCGGCCCCGCGGCCTCCGTCATGGGCGCGCTGATGTACCTCCGGGCTTCCAACGGCATTTACTTTGAGGTGGGCGGCACCACCACCAACATCGGCGTCATCAAGAACGGCCGTCCCGGCGTGGAGTACGCCTCCGTAGGCGGTCACGATACCTACGTCAACTCCCTGGACGTGAAGGTTCAGGGCGTGGCCGGCGGCTCCATGGTCCGTGCCGGCAACAAGCAGATTCTGGACGTTGGCCCCCGTTCCGCCCACATCGCGGGCCTGGGCTACGCGGTCTACACCCCTCTGGAGGAGATCGAGGAGCCGGAGCTGGAGTTCTTCTCCCCCAAGGAGGGCGACCCCGCCGACTACGTCCGCATCAAGCTCAAGAGCGGCAAGCGGGTCACCATCACCAACTCCTGCGCCGCCAATGTGCTGGGCTACGTCAAGGAAGGCGACTACTCCCGGGGCAACGTAGAATCCGCCCGGAAGTGCATCCAGCCTCTGGCCGACTATCTCGGCGTGTCCGTGGAGGAGTGCTGCCGTCAGATTCTGCACAAGGCCTACGAGCACATTGAACCTATCATCCTGAACTTCGCCGAGAAGTACAAGATCGACCGGGATCAGATCGACCTGGTGGGCTGCGGCGGTGGTGCCAGCGCCCTGCTGCCCTACTCCGCCGAGCAGCTGAACATGCGCTACTCCCTGGCAAAGCACGCCGAGGTTATTTCCTCCATCGGCGTGGCTCTTGCCATGATCCGGGACGTGGTGGAGCGGGTCATCCCCAACCCCACCACCGAGGACATCCGTCAGATCAAGAAGGAAGCCAAGGAAATGGCCATCAAGAACGGTGCCGTGCCCGATACCATCGAGGTGCAGATCGAAATTGACAACCAGACCTCCAAGGTCACCGCCATCGCCATGGGCTCCAACGAAGTGCAGGCCACGGATCTGAAGCTGCGCTGCGACATCCACGAGGCCCGGAAGCTGGCCGCCGACTCCATGCGCTGCAAGGAGAAGGACGTGGAGGATCTGGTGTCCAACGATGTGTTCTACATCTTCGGCCACCAGAACGGTGAGAAGCACAACGTGCGCATCGTTGACCACCGGGGCTTTGTCAAGGCTCAGTGCGGCGATGCCATCGCCGAGGGCTGCCTGGCCAAGGATTGGGAGAAGGTCGTCTCCGAAATGTGGGAGAAGACCCTGTACTACAAGAACGAAATGGCCAGAACCCCCGACTTCTTCCTGTGCATCGGCGGCAAGGTGCTGGACTTCACCAGCTCCCTGAACCTGGAGCAGCTGATGATGGTCATGCGCTCCGAGTTCCTGGAGGCTGACCCCGACGAGGGCATCCTGCTGGTCGCCGCCCGGACGGAAATCCTGTAATGATCGGGAGTTGGTGCCGGGAACTGGCCGGTTTCCCGGAGTCCGTCTGGATCGCCTACGCCTGCGCCCGGGAGCCGCTGCGAAGACTTGTGACACCCGAAGATTATACCAACCATTTCCATGCCGCTTCCTTCTGCGGCGTGGAAATGGCCCGGCAGGTTCGCGGAGATTGGGGCGATATCTCCTGCGGGGAGCTGGCGGAAAAGCTGAACGTGAAGCTGGAGTGGCCCGCCATGCCGGAGGGAAACGGCATGGTGACCTTCGCCTGCTATTTTGAGCCGGATCGGATCCAGGTCTACACGGACAACGCCGCCGCCACCCGCTCCCTCATTCAGGAAAGCGGCGGTGCGGAATTTCTGGGAGACGTGGACATCGGGGAAATGCTCCTTGCCCACGAGCTGTGCCATGTGCTTCAGCACCGGCAGCCGGAGCTTTTCACCCATCAGAAGCACATCCGGCTGTGGAAGCTGGGTCCCTGGGAGCGGCGCAGTCGTCTGGTGTCCCTGGAGGAAGTGTCCGCCATGGCCTTCGCCCGGGAGCTGCTGGGGCTTTCCCACAGCCCCTATGTGTACGATGTGCTGATGCTGCTGCCTCAGGCGCCCCCGGAGGCTCAGCGGCTGTTTACCCAGCTGCGGCAATTTGCCAAGGAGGAAACCCAATGAATCACTGGATTTTATATGCGTCCCTGGCGGCAGGCGCGGTGCTGCTGGCCGCCGCCGTTGGCCTCATTGTGAAAAAGCGCTGCCGGGATACGGGTCTTCTGTGCATCCGGGAAACCTGGGTCACCGCGGTGCTTGGTGCCATGCTCATCGCTCTGGGCTTTGCCTTCCCGGTGATGAAAATGGTGGACAGCACCCTAGCGGGCACCGGCAGCGGGTCTTCCTGGATCGTAGCGGCTTTCAGCCTGCTGTGCCACCTGATGGGAGACTTTACCCTGCTCTTTACCTTCGTCAAGTGCACCGTCCTGTTTGACGACCGGGCTGTGGCCTATTCTCCCTTCGGCAACCAGAGCACCATCTACTGGGAGGAAATCGTGGAGGTCAGGCGGCCGGTCACCGGCTCTGCCTTCCTCCTGACCGACCGGAATGACACCACCATCCGGGTAGGCGGCGACAGCAAGTCCGCCCGGGAATTTGCCCGGTTCGCCCAGTCCAAGGTCAAAAGCGTCTCCGGCGCGGCACTGCTTCACCAGGTGGAGCGGCGGCTCGGCGGTATGTGAAAGAAGGAAATTTTTATGGCATCCTGGAAAAATAACGAAGAGCTCTTTCATCTGATCCGGGAAAAGCTCTACACGCCCGTGGTGGGGGACATTCTCGATCAGATGGGCTACACCCATCAGTTCCTGCCCTCGGCCATCCGTCCTCTGACGGCACTGGTTCCTCCCAATATGGTGGGTGCTTTTGAAGACGACAAGCGGAACAAGCTGGTGGGCTGGGCCTGCACCATCCTGGAAAACGACATTTACGCCCCAGCGAAGAAGGCCTTCGGCTATCTGACCGAGTCTCTCGACCAGCTTCGCCCGGACGAGGTATATGTGGCAACCGGTGCCCACAACAGTGCCCTGTGGGGCGAGCTGCTTACCGCAGCCTCCCGCACCAAGGGTGCCGTCGGCGCGGTGCTCAACGGCTGCACCCGGGATACGCCCCAGGTTCTGGCGCAGAATTTCCCGGTGTTCTGCACCGGCTGCTGGGCGCAGGATTCCTCCGTGCGCACCTACGTCTGCGATTACCGCTGCACCATCGAGATCGGCCAGGTCACCATCCATGACGGGGACCTGATCTTCGGCGATGTGGACGGGGTGCTGGTGGTGCCCAGGGAAATCGTGGAGCCTGTCATGGAGAAGGCTCTGGAGAAGGCCGCCGGGGAAAAGCTGGTGCGCCAGGCCATCGAAGGCGGCATGAGTGCCACCGACGCCTTCGCTAAATTTGGAATTCTGTAAGGAGTGCTCTGCGTCAATCCCTGAGACCGTGGAGATTCTCCCATCTCGTGCCTTGCGTCAAAGCTTCCCGAATTCAAAAATAGGAAAGCCGGGATCTCTCTGGCAGCGAACCCGTGCTTCCAAAAGGAGAAGTGGACTTATGAAATACGATCTGAACGAAATCAAGGGCAAGCTGTACTGCGGCATTCTGTCCGACGTGCTGGACGGTATGGGCTACCGGAACCAGGCTCTGGGCGGCGGCATTCACGGCCTGACCGATGACACCGTCATCTTCGGACCTGCCTTCACCAGCATTGGCACCCAGGTTTACTCCATGCCCGAGCATCCCCTGATTGCCCAGACCCGGGTGGTTGACCAGCTGGGTGAAGGCGAAATTTACGTCCTGGTCACCCGGGGCGAGTACAACTGCGCCGTGTTCGGCGAGCTGTTCGCCACCGCCGTCCGGCAGCGGGGCGGCGCCGGCGTTCTTCTGGATGCTTACGCCCGGGACGTCCGGGAGCTGAAGCAGATGGATTTTCCCCTGTTCTACCGGGGTCGGAACCCCAGAACCTCCAAGGGTCGCTGCGAAATCAACGAGTGTCAGATCCCTGTGGTCATGGACGGCGTGACCATCCATCCCGGCGACTGCATCTTCGGCGATATCGATGGCGTGGTGATTATCCCCAAGGACATCATTGACGAGGTGCTCGACCGGGCTCTGGCTCTCATCAAGGACGAGAATCGGGTGCGGGAGAATCTGCTCAAGGGCGACTCCCTGGAGAAGGTCTACACCGAAGTCGGTGCCATCTGAAGCCGCGCCATCCAGTCGGTGCCATCTGAATCGGCACCGCCGGAAACGGAATTTGCCCGCTTCCTCACATTTACCCCCTTTGCGAAAGCAGGTGCCCAATCCGGGCACCTGCTTTCGCCTCGCCGTCACAGAAGGCGCAAAAACGCCCCCGGTTCCGAAGAACCGGGGGCGGAAACGGTGGGAAGAATTACCGCATGTCCTTGATGGCAGCCTGGGCGGCAGCCAGACGGGCGATGGGGACACGGAAGGGAGAGCAGGAAACGTAGTCCAGACCAATCCGATGGCAGAACTCCACGCTCACCGGGTCGCCGCCGTGCTCGCCGCAGATGCCGCAGTGCAGCTCCGGCCGGACGGCCTTGCCCTTGGTGACGGCCATCTCCATCAGCGTACCCACGCCGGTCTGATCCAGCTTGGCGAAGGGGTCGTTCTCGAAGATCTTGTGGGTGTAGTAGGCATCCAGGAACTTGCCCGCGTCGTCCCGGCTGAAGCCGTAGGTCATCTGGGTCAGGTCGTTGGTACCGAAGCAGAAGAACTCCGCCTCCTTGGCCATCTCATCGGCCACCAGGCAGGCTCTGGGGATCTCGATCATGGTGCCCACTTCATATTTCAGCTCCACACCGGCGGCGGCGATCTCCGCGTCGGCGGCCTTGGCCACCACATCCTTGACGAACTTCAGCTCCTTGGCGTCGCAGGTCAGGGGGATCATGATCTCAGGCACCAGGTTCCAGTCGGGATGACGGCTCTTCACTGCCAGAGCGGCCTTGATGACGGCACGGGTCTGCATGGCGGCAATTTCCGGATAGGTAACGGCCAGACGGCAGCCACGATGACCCATCATGGGGTTGAACTCGTGCAGGGAGGCAATGATGTCCTTGATCTGCTGGACGGTCTTGCCCTGGGTCTTGGCCAGAGCCTCAATGTCCTCCTCGGTGGTGGGCACGAACTCATGCAGCGGAGGATCCAGGAACCGGATGGTCACAGGATAGGACTCCATGGTCTCGTACAGAGCCTCGAAGTCGCCCTGCTGCATAGGCTCGATCTTGGCCAGAGCGGCCTCCCGCTCCTCCACGGTGTCGGAGCAGATCATTTCCCGGAAGGAGGCGATCCGGCCTTCCTCGAAGAACATATGCTCGGTACGGCACAGGCCGATGCCTTCGGCACCCAGGGAGCGAGCCTTGATGGCATCTCTGGGGGTGTCGGCGTTGGTGCGCACCCGCAGACGGCGGTACTTGTCGGCCCAGGCCATGATCCGGCCGAATTCCCCGGCGATCTCCGCGTCCACGGTGGGGATCTGCCCGTCGTAGATGTTGCCGGTGGAGCCGTCCAGGCTCAGCCAGTCGCCCTCGTGATAGGTCTTGCCCGCCAGGACGAACTGCTTGTTTTCCTCGTCCATCTTGATCTCGGTGCAGCCGGAGACGCAGCAGCGGCCCATACCACGGGCGACCACGGCGGCGTGGGAGGTCATGCCGCCCCGGACGGTCAGGATGCCCTGGGCGGACATCATGCCCTCGATATCCTCAGGGGAGGTCTCCAGACGAACCAGAACCACCTTCTCGCCCCGGTCAGCCCAGGCCTTGGCATCCTCGGCGGTGAAGACGATCTTGCCGCAGGCGGCTCCGGGAGAAGCGGCCAGCGCCCGGCCAATCGGCTTGGCGGCCTTCAGAGCCTTGGCGTCGAACTGAGGATGGAGCAGGGTGTCCAGGGTTCTCGGCTCGATCATGGCCACGGCCTGCTTCTCGTCGATCATGCCCTCGTCCACTAAGTCGCAGGCGATCTTCAGAGCGGCGGGAGCGGTACGCTTGCCGTTACGGGTCTGGAGCATGTAAAGCTTGCCGTTTTCCACGGTGAACTCCATGTCCTGCATGTCGTGATAGTGGTTCTCCAGAATCTGGCAGACCTTGGTGAACTGGGCGAAGGCCTCCGGGAACTTCTCGGCCATCTCGGAGATGGGCATGGGAGTCCGGACACCGGCCACCACGTCCTCGCCCTGGGCGTTGGTCAGGAACTCACCGAAGAGCTTCTTCTCGCCGGTGGCAGGGTTCCGGGTGAAGGCGACGCCGGTGCCGCAGTCGTCGCCCATGTTGCCGAAGGCCATGGACTGGACGTTGACGGCGGTGCCCCAGGAATAGGGGATGTCGTTTTCCCGGCGGTAGACGTTGGCCCGGGGGTTATCCCAGGAGCGGAACACGGCCTTGATGGCACCCATCAGCTGCTCCTTGGGGTCGGTGGGGAAGTCCACGCCCAGCTTGCTCTTATACTCGGCCTTGAACTGGGACGCCAGCTCCTTCAGGTCGTTCGCGTCCAGCTCCACGTCCTGGGTCACGCCCTTCTTTTCCTTCATCTGGTCGATGAGGGCTTCAAAATACTTCTTGCCCACCTCCATGACCACGTCGGAGTACATCTGGATGAACCGGCGGTAGCAGTCCCAGGCCCACCGGGGATTGCCGGACTTGGCGGCCATCACGCCCACCACGTCCTCATTGAGACCCAGGTTCAGGATGGTGTCCATCATGCCGGGCATGGAGGCGCGGGCACCGGAGCGGACGGAGACCAGCAGCGGATTGTCGTGATCGCCGAACTTCTTGCCGGTGATTTCCTCCAGCTTGTCCACATACCGCATGATTTCCGCCTGGATCTCCGGGTTGATGGTCTTGCCGTCCTCATAGTACTTGGTGCAGGCTTCGGTAGAAATAGTAAAGCCCTGGGGGACAGGCAGTCCAATGTTGGTCATTTCGGCCAGATTGGCGCCTTTTCCGCCCAGAAGCTCCCGCATTTTGCCGTTGCCTTCGGTGAACAGATAAACGTATTTGTGAGACATTCGCAATTACCCCTTTCCATATCTATGGGCGTACCAATTTCACCCATGCGATTGCACATTTCGATTGTCCCTCTGTGACCGGGTCATTATAACATAAGCGTCAAAAAAATGCAAATATTTTCTCAAAAATTTTGCACTTTTTCCAAATGCATTACTTTCAAAGCTGTTTTATCTTGCAACAGTCCTCATTTGTATGCGAAAAAACGAACCGTTTTGCAGGATTTCGGTCATTTTCAGAAAGAATCCCCGGATATTTGACCCCGGATTTTCCCGCCGGACAAAGCGGCAGGAGCGGCCGGGTGGAACCCCAGCCGCTCCGTTATTCCTGCTCAGGTATAAACTCCATAATATCGGAGACATTGCACGCCAGCAGAATGCACAGCTCATTGACCGTGTTGGTGGAGATATTCTCTCCGTGCTTGATGGCGTAATAGTTTGATTGCGGAAAGCCCATTTTGAACAGCCGGTAGGAGCTGATGCCCTTTGCCTTCATCGTCCGAAACAGAGGTTCATAGCTTATCACAATACCAACTCCCTTACCAAATCCATTATATTTTCGGGGTACGGTATTGCATATCTACGATAAAAGACATATAATGAGGATTGAAAAGATTCTGACAGGAGTTGGTTTGCGTGGAGATTCTGACACCCGGTTTTCACGGCGAAAAATGCCGTCATAACGGCAACCATGCGGGATTTGCGCTTGCCTGCGACGAGTGTGACTTCTACCTGGGCTGCTTCCCGGACTGGCAGGAGAAATCAGGCCTGGAACCGGCACCGGTATCTGACAAAAAGCCCGAAGGACGCATTTTGAAAAGCACATAAAACACTGGCCTTTTTCGGCCTGTTATGCTATAATACTATTAAAAGTATGTCATAGAGAACGGAGTAAGGAAAATGTTTTCAACGATTGAATTGTTTGCCGGGGCTGGCGGGCTGGCACTCGGCATTGAAAAAGCCGGGTTCAACACCTTAGCTTGCCTTGAGTTTGATAAGGATGCCTGCGATACGCTCAGAAAAAACAGGCCGCAATGGCGTGTAATTGAGGACGATATCGCGAACATTTCTTGCCTAGACCTGGAGAGTTACTTTTCTCTGAAAAAGGGTGAGCTTGACTTGCTTTCGGGCGGCGCGCCTTGTCAGGCATTTTCCTACGCAGGGAAGAAATTGGGCTTGGAAGACGCGCGAGGGACGCTTTTTTATCACTATGCAACCTTCCTGGAGAAGCTCCAGCCGAAAATGTTCTTATTCGAGAATGTACGCGGCCTTCTCACGCATGACAGAGGGCGAACGTACAAAACGATTACCACAATATTTGAGCAGGCAGGATACACCATTCAAAAGAAGGTGTTAAACGCTTGGGATTACGCGGTTGCGCAAAAAAGAGAGCGGCTTATCACCATCGGAATCAGAAATGACCTGCTTGATAAGATTCATTTTGCGTTTCCGGAGCCGCACGACTACAAACCGGTTTTGAGAGATATTTTGCTGGATTGCCCGAAAAGCGAGGGAACGCCCTATTCCAAATACAAGCAAAAAATCTATGACCTTGTCCCCCCCGGCGGTTACTGGCGGGACATCCCGGAAGACATTGCAAAGGAATACATGAAGAGCTGCTGGAATATGGGCGGAGGCCGCACAGGCATTTTGAGAAGAATGAGCCTTGACGAGCCGTCCCTGACGGTTCTGACCTCTCCGAGCCAGAAGCAGACAGATCGCTGCCATCCTATTGAATCCCGTCCTTTTACAATCAGAGAAAACGCAAGATGCCAGAGCTTCCCGGATGAATGGTGTTTTTGCGGAAGTGTAAGCGCGCAATACAAGCAAGTTGGCAACGCTGTTCCTGTTAACCTTGCCTATGAAATCGCGTTGAAAATCAAGGAGGCTTTGGAGAACGCATGAGCTGGAATCTATCATTTATCTCTGAGCGGGAGTTTACAGACCATGTTCGGGCAACCATTCGGAAATACGGCGACAAGCTGGAATCCTTTGATCTCAAACGGTTCAACCGCAACATCGTCGATCCGGTCAAACTTATTTTCGACAAGACCGTATATCGCGCAACCTGGGAAGAGACAATCAGCAACGAGATTTTCCGCCAGCGTGACAAATCCAACAACAATGACATCGGCTATTTTCACCAGCGGATTTTTCAGTATGTGGCGAATTGCCATGTACCACCGAACGGTGAAGAAGGCGGCTGGGATGTCATTTACAAGAATCCCGATGGAATTACATTGCCGGACGGTTCGGTTGTTCACACCGTCTATGTTGAGATGAAGAACAAACATAATACCATGAACTCGTCCGCGTCAGGAAAAACTTTTATCAAGATGCAGAATCAGCTTTTGAAGGATGATGACTGCGCCTGTTTCCTCGTCGAAGCTATCGCGAAGAAGTCCCAGAATATCAAATGGGAAACTTCTGTTGACGGTCAGAGAATGGGGCACCGCCTTATCCGCAGAGTAAGCCTTGACCAGTTTTACGCGCTTGTGACGGGACAAGAAGACGCGTTTTATCAGATGTGTATGACATTGCCGGAGGTAATTCAGCGTGTTGTGGAAGCGGGCGGCAATGAACTTGTTCCGCACGATACCGTCATGGAGGAATTGACCGCGATTGCAAATGAAAGCGACCTTGAGAATTGGGACTTGGCGATTGCGATGGCGATTTATATGCTTGGATTTTCGACATATACTGGATTTACGAAGTAAGCCCATATTCCCCTACCAAGGAGGTTCCCATGAATTTACTGCTTACCCTGGACGAAAACTATCTGCTCCCCTGCAAGGTCATGCTGGATTCCTTTTTTGCCAGCAATCCCCAGGAGAAGGACCCAACGGTGTATCTGCTCCACAGTGCCATTCCCGGCCGAAAGCTTGCGGAGCTGGAAGCCTTCTGCGCCGGCTTCGGCGCGAAGCTCCACCCCATTGCCGTGGAGGCGGCTCTGTTCGAAAACGCCCCCACCAGCAAACGTTATCCCAAGGAGATGTATTATCGGCTGCTTTCGCCGCTGATTCTGCCCCGGCAGGTAGAGCGGGTGCTGTACCTGGATCCGGATATGCTCATTATCAACCCGCTTCGACCCCTTTGGGTACAGAACCTGCGCGGAAATGTTTTCGCGGCGGCCGCCCACACCGGGCTTACCGAAATGGCAAACGAAATCAACCAGCGACGGCTGGACACCGAGCACGAATACTTCAATTCCGGCGTGATGCTCATCGACCTGAACGCCGCCCGGAGCCTGGTGACGGCGGAGGATGTTTTCCGGTGTGTCAGCGAGCATGAGAAGGAGCTGATCCTGCCGGATCAGGATGTATTCAACATGCTCTACGGAAAGCAGACCTTGCCCGTAGAGGACGTACTGTGGAACTACGATGTGCGCAATTATTCCAAGTACCTGATCCGAAGCTCCGGCAGCCATGACCTGAACTGGGTCATGGACAACACGGCGGTTCTGCATTTCTGCGGAAAGAATAAGCCCTGGCACGCAGATTATCACAACCCCTTCGGGATGCTGTATCTGCACTATCAGAATCTGACCGTACGAAGGCTGGGCAGGTAAACCTAAGGCAACACCGCGCAATTTTGCCTGCGAGCCTCAGCTACCTTTTTACCCCATTTCTTCAGCTTAAAAAGCGGGAAATACATACAGTATTCCCTCATTTTCCAAACTTTGAATTGGGTCAAAAAACCTGGCTGCGTCTTCCTGCCAAATTGCGCGGTGTTGCCCTAACCGGGTGCCCCCTCAGTGAGCACCCGGTTGATTTGTTTCCCGTGACAAGAGGACAACCGTCTCAATATGTGCATCATTGTCCAAACTCAAGCTCATATCTTCCGCAATGATTGGAAGCCTGAATTTGATGGACTTGAGCCACTGACCGTTGGGCTGCCGTTCCTCATAAATCTGGACTTCGGAAAGCAGCGATTCCATGAGCTGCCGCTTTTCCTGATCGTCCATGACAGAATAGAGCTTATCGAAGTAAATCAGCACCTTGTAGATGTTGTCGCCTGTCAGCTTTTCCGCCTCAATTGCCATCTTCTTGGCTCTAGCGGCAACGAGCTGGTTTTCTGTATCCTCGATCTTATCATACATCTTGTAGAGCCGGTCATCAAGGTCTGCTTTGCGTTTGATGTAGTGCTTATCGTCCGGCTCGAGGGAATCAATCTCCTCCATCAGTCGCGCTTTTACGGAATAGCTCTGACGAAGCTGCTTTTCATGCGCCGCGATCTCCTGCTCAATGGCAGAGGTATCCACCTTCATGCTGATCTTTTCCTGCATCATGGCGGCGAACTTCGGATTGCTTACCAGTTTTACGATAACCTCCGCAACGGCGCTGTCCAGCAGCTCTTCATTGATCTGCTTCTTGAAGTCGCACTTATGCCCGCGCGTCATCGCACGGTGCTTACAGCCATAGTAATAAAAATCCTTGTATTTTGAGCCATCCGCCTTGTGTTTGATGCTTTTGTTTCCGTACATTCCCACGCCGCAGACCGGACATTTTACAATACCGGACAGCAGATGAATTTTGCTGTCCTTGCCCCTGTTGACGTGTTCGTACTTCTCCGCTTGTGCCAGCAGCTTGACCTGCGCCTCGTGCCATAGTTCTTCGGAAACGATTCCCTCATGCAGACCATCCACCAGCAGATAATCGTCCTGTTCCACCAGGCGATAATCATTTCGGGTGCCATGCACCTTCTCCGTCCGACGTCTGCCATAGGCGATTTTACCGCAGTATACCGGATTTTTCAGAATTCTGCGGATCAGTGCCGCATCGAATAAGGGATTTTTCCCGTTTTGCCGCTGGATTTTGTGAATCCCGTGGGTTGCAAGGTATTTTGCAAGGCCGTTTGCGCCGGTATCCGTATGCACATACTGATCAAAAATCACGCGGATTGCCGCCGCTTCTTCCTTGTTGATGAAAAGTTGCCCCTTTTCCAGCTTGTAGCCATAGGGCGCAAAGCCGCCGTTCCATTTCCCTTCACGGGCTTTCTGGATTCTGCCCTCCATTGTCTGCACACGGATATTTTCACGCTCAATTTCAGCCACAGCTGAAAGAACGGAAATCATCAGCTTTCCCGCATCCTTGGAGGAATCAATCCCGTCCTCCACGCAAATCAGATTGACGCCAAAATCCTGCATAACCTGTAAAGTAGACAGCACATCTGCCGCGTTTCTACCGAAGCGCGAGAGCTTAAACACAAGTACATAGGACACACCGTCTTTACCGGACTTGATATCCTCCATCATGCGGTTAAACTCTATACGTCCTTCAACGGACTTGCCGGATTTACCGGCATCCTCGTATTCGCCCACGATCTCATAGTCATTGAACTCGGCATAGGCTTTCATTCTGGATTTCTGTGCATCCAGAGAGTATCCGTCAATCTGCATAGCAGTGGACACTCGCGTGTAGATATAAACCTTTATTGTGTCTTTCTTCATTGTGGCTCCCTCATTTGTGCCACGGCCTGTGGCACTTTTTATGGCTGATCCAGTTCCTTTTCGATTTCCTCAATCGTAGGCAAACTGCTCTGCATTTCTTCCGGTAATGCTTTGGTAAGCTGATCCTTCCATTCCGCAACACCAATAGGATTCTGATAGCCATAGAGGGAGTATTCTACAACAGTTTTATTTTTACCTTTGACCAACAGCAAGCCAATGGTCGGATTATCCGATGGATGACGCAGAATGTCATTCACCACATTTTGATACATGTTGAGCTGGCTTATAAATCCTGGCTCAAAATCGCAGGCCTTTAATTCGATAACAACATAGCAGCGCAGTTTCAGGTGATAAAACAGCAAATCAATATAAAAATCCTGTCCACCTACTTCCAAATGCACTTGTCGACCGACAAAGGCAAAGCCTTGTCCTAATTCCAACAGGAAATTTTGGATATGCTCTGTCAGTTTGCGCTCAATCTCCACTTCACGCCGTGGGATATCTGTACCTAAAAAATCAAACAGATATGGGTCCTTGAAAACCTGATTTGCCATATCCGAATCAGTAGGAGGTAATGCAATTTGAAAATTGTTGACGCTTTTGCCGCTGCGTTCTATCAGCTTTGTTTGGATCTGCAATTCAAGAATGGTACTACTCCAACCATTTTCTATCGTTTTTTGCGCATACCAAAGGCGACTGACTGGATCGCTCAGTTTATCTAACAACAGTCGATTTGTTCTCCATGGGATTTGTGCCACAACCCGTTGCACAATATCATCGTCAGGCCAGCACTCCGCAAATTTTCGCATATATTTGATGTTTCTTGGAGAAAAGCCGGACATTTCAGGGAAGGCATCTTTCAAGTCTTTTGCCATACGATCTATGACCTTCGCGCCCCAGCCTTCCTCTTCCTGCTTTTTTATTATTGCCCTTCCAATATTCCAATAAAGACAGATCATACTTGAATTGGCGGTTAATACAACTTTCAATCGTTGCTGCCGGATTTCGTTCTTAATTTCCTCTATAAACTGCAAATAACTGTCACTCATTTCGGATAGATTCGGAGCAACAGGAAATATTACTCCATCCTTAGTCTTTCCCATACGATTTCTGCTATCCATTGCTTCGCACTCCATTCTATGTAATCCCTACTCTGGAGTTTTTATACTCCAGAGTAGGTTTGGACACACATCACATGATTATTATATCATGCCGCTTCCGCTGTTTCAATATCCTTTTCGTGAACATTTTCATCTGTATCGCACTTGTCGTTCTCTCTTTCAATAACAGGCACATCAGGCAACGCGTCAAGATTCAGAACAGCGGCATACTTTTCAATTAAATTTGCCAACAAAGCGGCGAAGCCGCTCCATTCATCTACCATAGGCAGTTTCCCTCTCTTTCTCCGTTCTGTGCATATATGCCGCCAGCACTTCCTCCGGAATACGATCCAGTACGGCGACGGCATCCTCATAATCCCGATGCAGCTTGGCGTCAGCCAGTTTTTTTAAGGCGCTTTCCTGCGTGGCTTTGTCCAGCGACTGCTCCAACTGCTCCGTTTTCTTTTTCAGCTTTTTATTTTCGGCAGTTGTGACCGTGAACGCCGTATTATACTTTTTCAGTGTCGTGTGCATCTGCTCCACAGCAGGAATATACTTGTCCAAAAAAGCGCCGATTTCTGCTGCTTTCCCCTTGGCAGTGAACGCATTGATGCCTAAAAGCAATTCTTCCAGCTTGGCCTTCTGCTTGGTCAGGCGCGTCATTTCTTTGAACACCCGTGGCGGGATATGGTCGCGTCCGGTTTCGCTGGCGCTCTCGCCGCGCTCCAAATCGGGGTATTTTTTAACCATATGCTCCCAAAACCTGTCCTGCCACTGTGTCAACTTCTTCTTGTTGCCTACGATTTCTTTGGCGCAGAGCCGCCCATCCTCCGTCAGCGGGACAAAAGAAAGGTGCATATGGGGCGTTTTCTCGTCCATATGCACCACTGCGGATATAATTGTTTTCGGGTCTTGATGTTCCTGGATAAAGTCCAATGCCTCCTGAAAATAGGCTTTGATTTCAGCTTTTTTCTTGCCCTTGAAGAACTCCGGCGTTGCGGTCACAAGAGCCTCCACCAGCCGCACGCTGTCCGAACGGGTGCGGCAACCGGCATCCTTGATCTGCCGTTCTGCCTCTGCACGATATTTGCGCTCCGGTTCGAGCAGGTGGAAATTCAGGTGGCTGCGGCTCTTGTCAATATCCGGGTTGCTGGCGTATTCCTCTTTTGTGCGCTCATTGTGCGCCTCAATGTTGGAAATCTCCGGTCCTTTGTACTTTGCAAAGCGGAGAATCGCAAACTGCGGCTTACTCATTTATTTCTCCCCTCCGTTTCTGCCAGATCAGGTCATAGCCCAGCGCGTCGGCAAGCTCGATGACCTCCTTATAGCGGATGCTCTCCCGCTGCAACTTAGCGGACAAATTAGAAACGCTGTCCGACCAGCCATATTCATCATGTAGCAGGTCAACAACCTCCTGCATCGTAAAACCGGCGCGGACGATCTGCGCCTTGATTTCATTGCGTACACTCATATTCAAATCCCCTCCAAGATTCAGATAATGAAAAAGCGAAGCCGGTACGCCCTCCGGCGTATCCGCTTCACTGTATCGTGAACAATTCCGTTGCCGTCAAATCCGCTCAGAATTACCGTTATGAAGTCCTGTTCACAGGTGACACCTATCGACTTTTCTGTTCCGTGTGGCTTTGCTCTAAACCGTGTGATTTCCCATGGTTCCGCGCATCTGCTTTGCTGTTTCGAGAAGCGCGATTCCGTAAAACCATTTCTGCCATCAGTCAAATAATTTACGGATTTCACTTGGCTTGATTTCTTGCCCCAAAATGCAGCGGTGAACCAGGCATTTTTCCCATATGGCGGCGTTTTGGGAAAAACAAAGCGTACATACGTACATGGAGCGGCGGCGGGAAAATTCATTGCCAGTCCTCCGGTACGTACGTACGCTCTGAGACATCAGAAAACCCGTTTATATTGGGTTTTGCAATCGCCTCAATACCGAAAAAGCCCCATACGCGCCGTCCGGCAGCGTTGGTGATCTTGTTGCAGTATTCCAGATTGTACCTGCTCTGACTGGCAATCACACTGTCGCTGAAGCTGCGGCGTTTTAGCGGCGTCAGATTGTTTTCCTCGCACCACATCCGGTAAATTTCGTACAAGTCTTTGGAGCTGATGGTGCAGTCCGCTTTCAGCCGGATATAGCCCTCTGATTCCAGAAAATCAAAGACGTTGTTGTTATCCCGCTTGACTGTCTCCCGATTATCCCGTGTGCGCTGGCTCTCCGTGAACTTGAGGTTGTTGGCAACAAGCCGCTGTAAGCCCTCAAACGCCCACAGGAAGATACCCTCGACCTCTGTTTTCAATTTTTCGGCAAGGTCAGGATCATCTACCCGTCCCGCAGGCTTTTCCTTGGTGGCCAGTACAAGCTGTCGGCGGTAAAATCCGTCGCTTCTGTCATAGAGCGCTTGCAGATCGCCGTTGGAGAACGCCAGCAGCCGAGCGAACATCCACCCCTGATAGCTTTGCTTGCCCTTGCGCTCCAAATCCATCTTGCCTTGGGCGGTCACGATGGACTTAACGTAGTTGGTCTGCCGCAGCGCTTCCATCCGCATATCGTCATCCACACACAGCAGAATGTGTTCCAGATCCGCGCGGGCAAAACGGTTTTCAGAAATTTTGCCGACGCTGCCATCCTTCATGTTGCTGCCGAGAAGCGCACCCAGCACAGCGCCGATCTGCGATTTTCCTTCGCCGCCGTTTCCCTTAATCACCATCATGCGCTGCCCCTTGTTGCTGGGGATCAGGCAATAACCGATGAACTCCTGCAAGGTGGGAATGTCCTCCGCGTAAAGAAGCCCATCAAGAAAGGAAAGCCACCGGACGGGAGCCGGTGCATCAGGGCGGTATGCCACCGGCAGTCTGCTCCGCACAATGTTCAGTCTGCCCTCGGTAAAGCTGCCGTCCAGCTTCAAAGTACCGTTTGCCAGATGGATTCTGTCTGCCTCCGGCGCAAAGTCCTCTACATGAGCCGCCAACTTCATCACTTCCAGAATGTTGGTGATCTTGCGGGGGATATTGTTCACGGCGCAGCATTTCAGTTCCTCATAGATTTCACCCCGAAGCGGCAGATCGTCGGTTACTCTGCCGTCCGGCGTGAAGAAAGCGCCATTGGCAAATATGATTTTCCTGCTGCTCAGAAATTCATCACAGAACAGCGCCTCATTGATATTTGTGCCGTCAAACCAGATGGGTGCGTTTAAGTTAGCCGATTTCCGTTTCGCCACGGGCATCCACCTCCTTTACCAGCCGTTTCAGGCGTTCTTCCAGCTGGTCGATCATTCCGTCCTTTTGAAGCATATCCACGGTTTTCACGCGAACCTCCAATTCCGCAAAGGTTAAAATATCTGCCAGATACTCAATATAATCGAGCATCTGGCAGGCTTCCACAAAGCGGTCATCAACTGTATCCTCCGGCGTTTTGGGCGCATACTGCACCTTCCAACGCTCCAAAAGGTGCAGATACTCGCACAATACCCGCTGGCAATGCAGCGTCTCTTTCTGGAACGCCTTTGCCAGCGGGTATTGCGGCTTCCGCAGCGCTGCCGCGGCTGGGGGCTTGTCCGGGTCAATCCCGAAGTCATACGCCAGCTTCTTCGCCGCGTCATAACTGCTCAGGTTGAACAGCCTTGCCACAAGGTTGATCACGTCACCAGTTGCCCCGCAGCCGAAGCAGTAGAAGTAATCCTCGTTCAGCTTCATGCCGGGTGTGCGGTCATTGTGGAAGGGACAGCAGACCATGTTGCCACGGTTCGCTTCCAGACCGTAGTGCTCGGCAGCTTGTCTCACTGCGACTGCCGCCTTTACACTTTCAAATAAATTCATACACATACCTCCGTAATTTATTTGACAATTTCCTCTTGTCACCTCAATATACGGAGAAAATTGGCGTCAGCTGGGAAATCCGGCATTCGCGCAAAAAAAGAAAATGCCGCCCTAAATTTTTGCAAAAATGCAAAAACGCAGAGCGGCATTTGTTCACAATATGCGTCTTGATATTATTCCACTTATTGAATATAATAAAAAATGCTTATCGACTTAACACAGCAAGCCACAATATCTTGAAAGAGTCCGGTT